>Ga0209402_10000047_pt1 | contig 139344 bp, 107 predicted proteins | sample ArcticOcean_MG_C_3_FD_187437 | JGI IMG/M metagenome (GOLD analysis project Ga0209402, IMG submission 187437) | Marine microbial communities from western Arctic Ocean - ArcticOcean_MG_CB8_126 (SPAdes) (version 2) | ecosystem: Environmental > Aquatic > Marine > Oceanic | place: Arctic Ocean...
AATAGTGTCCGGGAAAATATTCACACAATGTTAACTTGCGCGATTTGGGTTGTTGAATTACAAGCCTTGCATGTCACGCAGAAAGGAAAACATTTGCGGCAACGAGAAGTCTCGTGCCGCCTTGAGTCAGACCGATGAATCGGCGGCTGGATTGGTGCAGGAACGAAGTACTCAGTGGCCCGAGCACGTGATGGGCGCGAAGTATGTGCGGTTGCTCGAAAAACAATTGCGGAGTCTGCGGGATGAAAACCTGCACGGGAATCGTGAGTTGTTTCTGGATGACGTCTTCGTGGTGTACCTGCTGGCGTTTTTCAATCCAGTAGTACGCTCGCTGCGGACGGTCGAGGATTTGAGTCAGACCCGGCAGGCGCAACCAATGGTTGAGTTTTGTGATCGCCGAAAATGATGATCGACGGGAAAAGTCCGAAGAGTGGTTCAGAGCAAACACGCCTCGCGTGCGCAGAAGCATCTTTCTGTGGAGCGGATCTGCAAGAGCACGCTCTCGGATTTCAACCGGCTCATTGATTCTGAGCGTCTGGTTCCGATCATCGGGTCGTTGCACAGCCAGCTGAGTGCACAGCAAGTTGGACGTCCTCAGACTGCCGATGGTCTGAGCGAACTGCTGCGACAGACGGTGGCGGTTGACGGCACGTTTCTGCATGCGGTTTCGGATGTCGCGTGGTCGGTGGCGAACTCGAACAACCACGGAGCCGTGCGTTATCGGGCGCGGCTGGATGCTCAGCTGAATGTCTCGACCTGGGTGCCCGAGGCGATCGTCGTTCCCACGCCCGGCCAGAGCGAAGCGGACTCGGCCAGCGAACTCATTCAGCCGGGCCGCATCTACCTTTACGATCGCGGTTATTCGAGCTTCGCACTGCTCGGTGCCCATTACGAGCTGACCGACGACCAGCCAGCGGGTGACCCGTCCGGCGACGATCAGAGTCTGGCTGCAAAGAGTCTGGCTGCGAAATCGCACTTCGTGGTGCGCTATAAACCTGCCGGCAACAACTCGCCCGAGCTGACCGGCGCGGTCGATCGTCCACTGACCGCTGAAGATCGAGCGGCCGGTATCGTGAGCGACCAGGTGGGAAACTTCACCTCGACCGGCGCGCAACGACCACTGCGAAACAATGGCGTCCGGGTCTCGGAGATTTCGCTGCGGGAAGTCATACTCACTTACGAAGACAACACTTACGAAGACAACGGCGAAGTCAAAACGCTGCGTCTGATCACCAACCTGCTGGACGTCTCGGCGCACACGATCGTGCTGCTGTATCAACACCGCTGGCAGGTGGAACTGTTCTTCCGCTGGTTCAAGTCGTTTGGTCACTTCGGCCACCTGATCAGCCACTCGCGTGAAGGCGTGCAGGCGCATCTGTATGTGACGATCATCGCCATACTGCTGATGTACCTGCACACGGGTTATCGGCCGAGCAAGTACATGTTCGCGCTGGTCAGCCAGGTGGCCGTCGGAGCCGCCACGCTCGAGGAGATTCTTCCGATCCTGCGTGAGCGTGAACGCCGGAAAGAACTGGACCGAGCCTCCGCCGCCCGTCGGCGCGCAAAAAAGCAAGCGGCCCGAGGATAGGGTCGCGGTGCGCGCACCGCGTTTCCCGAGCCGCCGCATGCGCCGACATAACCCGCCCCCGCCACTGCGATCATTCTCCATCGATCCGCGACACCCTTCCACAAGCCTCACTCGACAAACCATCCCGCAAAAACTCAAATCCCGGACGCCACTGGGCAGAGCCAGTGGCACACACCACAAGCACTTCTCGCCATTTCCACAAGTGACATATGTGGCACTAATGCCCCGTGATTCACGGTCGGGCCGACCAGGAGCAGCACGATCGCTGCATGCTGTTTGCAGAAACTGTTTCGACCACCGGGCCATTCAGGCGACGGCAGCGCTGGTGTTTGTCGCAGCTTCTTCAACCACATTCGTTCGGCTGCGGAGGATGCCGGCAATCAGCGCGGCAGTTCCAAACTGCAACATGAGTCCGGCAATGCTGGGATGAACGGGCGATCGACCATCGAGCGCGAGCCACAATCCGCCCGCGCCGCCGGCAGCGAGTCCGGCGCCGATGAACGTGTACAGGTCGGCCACGAAAGCCCGGCGGAAGTTCCGCAACGGAGCCCACAGCAGATATCCCGCGCCAACAACCGGGCAGAACACGTACACGACCGCGAAAGCCGGACTCCAGGGCTGACTTCCGACGCAGACCAGTCCCGCGACCGCCAGCATGGTCGCGCCCCAGTAGACGGGCCATCCGAGATATGACACTCCCAGTAACGCATGCAGCGGAGACATGCTGTTGTACGGTGGGGGCAGCGCCCCCGGAAACAGCTCGTTCAGGCAGAAGAGGTTGGCGGTCATGTAGCCGAAAAACACCATCACCACGCCGACAAGGACGACACCCGATCGTGCGACCGGTTGTGTCGGTGCGGTGGGTACACCGGTGGAACTAAATGCAGACATCAGTGGAATCCCCGCCTGTTTGACCGTTTCGGATTCGCGACTCCTTCGTCAATAACGACCGGACCACCAGTCACGAGGGCCACGATTCGCAAGTATTCCCCGTGGAGACGATCCAGACCTGCCGTCGACCCGCACAACGCTGGAATCCCGCAGGGTTGGTTTGTGTCGATCGGTTTCTACGGCCCTGTACCGCAAGTCAGCTCGAACGGTTTTTGGCGGCATTGGTGGTAGGAGCGGCAGGCGGATTTCTCCGAAATCCGCACCCGGCAAATCCCGATTTCGGAGAAATCGGGCTACGGTTGCCGCTGGTGGCCTGTTGACGCCCGGCAAGTCACGGTTCGTCCGACCACGAGTAGCACGGTCGTTGCAGACCCGAATTCTGTCGCGACCGTCTGGTCATCCCAATGCAGCACAAAGTTGTCAGGCGCCAGCCCCCTCAACACACGCTACCGCCGGCGCCCGATTCTTCGGTGATTGCTGATTCGGTGGGCCAGGATTGATTAATCGTCCGCCATGACAACTCAGGTACTGGGTGCAGGCGGAGACTGACCATCGCCTGTTTCACATGAGAAGGCCGGCGCCATGTTGGCTGGATTGCTGCGAAGGCTGATTCGCGCCGGTGTGCGTTGTGTTCCAGGCGGGACGATTGCCGCTGAACAGGCAATTCTCGCGGCGCGCAAATTCTCACCGGACACGGTCCTTCAGGCGACGTCGTCGGGGTTCTTTCCGATGGCGAACTCGGCGGGTCGAATCGAGTGGCGGAATCCCAAGCGGCGAGCGGTCATTCCCGTAGACGGCTTTCGCGTCCCGAAGAGCCTGCGGAGACTCATGCGAACTCAACGGTTCGAAATCCGGCTCAATTCCGCTGTGGACCGGGTCATCACATGTTGCGCCGACCGTGAGAATTCCTGGATTACACCGGAGATTGCCGACGTCTACGCCGAGCTGTCGGGAATGGGTGTCGTCAGGACGGTCGAGGCGTGGCAGAACGGGCAACTTGTTGGAGGAGTCTATGGGCTCGCGATTGGCAGGTACTTCGTTTCCGAGAGCCAGTTTCATCGAGTGAACCATGCGGGCAAGGTGTGCTTTGCCACGCTGTTCGAAATCCTTTGCGCCAACGGATTCCTCATTCACGACGTGCAGTACTCGAGCGGATTTCTGCAGCAGTTCGGAGCAATCGAATTGAGCCGTGACGAATTCCGATCAAGGCTGACAAGATCGCTGGCACAGCCGGCTCGATTCGAGTTGCCATCCACGATTCTCGAGCGCGTGGCCACGCGCGATTCCACCGCCCACGCGGACGCATCGACGAATTCCACGGCCGCTGAAAGTTAAGTCGAAACATCGTCCTGCTCCGGCCGCTACCGATGGCCTTGAGCGCCTGCCGATAACAACAGCCCTTCACTGGAAACGGTGAGGGGCTGTTTTCGTGCGCGGACGTAAAAACGTCTTTCCGTGTGGATTTCGGATTGCCTCGACCTTGACTGTATGACATGATGTCATACACACATGACACGTCGGAGTGATCGACGCATGCTGATACAGGTTGACTACAACAGCGGAGAGCCGATCAGCCATCAGGTGGTGTCGCAGATCAAGTGGCTGGTCGTCAGCGGAAAGCTGCAACCCGGTGAAAAACTGCCGTCGATTCGAGAGCTGGCGAAGGAACTGCGGATCAACCCCACGACCGTCACGCGCATTTACAGCGAGTTGTCCAGTGACGGTGTCATCACGCTGCGGCAGGGACAGGGCGCGTTCGTGTCGACTCAAAGTGTGCAGCTGCCGAAGGCTGAGATCCGGCGGCGCGTGGGACGACTGGCTCAGTCAATGCTGGTCGAAGGATTGCGGCTGGGTCTGAAGCGAGCGGAGATCGACAAGGTCATTGACGACGAATTTCGACGCATTCGGGGGAACACACCATGACTGAACCAGTCATTCAGACAACCGGGCTGACGAAGAGGTTTGATGGCCGCGCCGTTGTCGACGGGCTCGATCTGCAAGTCCCTCCCGGTTCCGTCACCGGTTTTCTCGGAGTCAACGGCGCCGGCAAGTCGACGACGATGCGCATGCTGACCGGGCATCTGTCTCCGTCGGCTGGTGATGTCCGCGTATTCGGTGCTGATCCTCGCGAGCATTCGGCCGAAACATTGCAGCGCATCGGATATGTGTCGGACACCATGAACTTACCAGGTCGCATGAGCGTCGGCCGCGTCATGGAAATGAACGCCGGATTTTTCACCCGGTGGGACCAGACGCTGGCCGACACACTGTGTCGGGAATTCGAGTTGAACGCGTCGGACCGGTTTCAGAAGCTGTCGTTCGGGCAGAAACGGCGAGTGGTCCTGATGCAGGCACTGTGTCAGGGTGCCGACCTGCTGATGATGGACGAACCGGCCGGCGGGCTGGACGTTCTGGCTCGGCGGCTTTTCATGGACCGAGTCCTCGACATTGCATGTTCGGAGGGACGTACCGTGCTGGTGTCGTCCCATTTGCTCAGCGACCTGGAGCGTGTCGTCGATCGAGTCGTCTTCATTCACAAAGGTCTGCTGTTGCTGCAGGGGAATCTCGAAGAGCTGAAGACCGGCGTACGGCGAATGCAGTTCGAGGCCGATGTCCCGCGTGATGCACTCGACCGGCACTTCAACATCATCAGCTATCGGCAGCCGAAGCCAGATCGCACCGTCTCGACCGTTGTCGACTTCTCTGAAGAGCGGTTCGATCAGTTGGCGGCAGATGTGTCGGCCGCATCGAACGTGCGGACGGAACAGCTCAATCTTGAGGACATGTTTGTGGAACTGGTCGGTGCGGACGGCCCGTTGACCGCAGTGACTTCTCCAGGTCGAGAGGCGGTGGAAGTATGAACCGGACACTCCTGAGTTATGACCTGCGCAAGGTGTCTGTGATTTACACGCTGATACTGAGCCAGTGGGCCGCGTACGTGCTGATTCCCGCGACGCCGTTTCGTCCCTGGGATCCGATCGCGATTCTCATCGGTGCGGCGTTTGGCTGGGTCATCGCAGTGCAGACATTTACAGACTTCGATGGTACGACCGTCTGGATTTATACGCGAGGACTGACACGTCGGCAGTTGTTTAACAACCGGCTGCTGCTGGGCGTCATGCTGCTGGCCGGAGCGGTCGCAGTTCCGTTTCTAACATCAGTGCTGGGCCTGCGCCCCATGCTGCATGCGAACAATGCGACGGAACTTCAGGTTGTTCGCTGGTACGAGCTGAACCTCACCCTGACGTTCGCGCTGGCATGTACTGTCGGGTTCTGCGTTCAGTTGTTTGTCGGTGTGCTGGTGCGTTTGTCGCACGGAAGTCGATGCACGGTGGGACGTCGGGCCGTTGAGGCATCGCTCGGATTCATGGTGATGTTCGCCGTCGCTGTTCCGTATGCGGCAGTGGCCGTTGGCCGAAGCGTTGGCGAGTGTCCTGTCTGGCTGCAGATCGCATCACTCTTCGCTGCGATATGCCTGTGCGTTCTGACAGGACTTGCCGCACGAAACGGGTTTCAGCACTTTGATGTGGAGTAGCTCATGAACCGTGATGTCTCTGCAAACCGCTGGCTGATCAGTTCGGCCCGTGTGATTCTTGCCCTTCCCCTGCTCGCACTTTTCACGCTGATGCCGCGAACCGGAACTGTGGCACAGCTTTCGGATGGTGTGACGCTGCAGGACGCGCCGTTATTCGCGTGTTTTATCGCGGCAGTGCTGGTACTGGTTGTGCGTCGGGCGAAGGGAATTCCGATCGCGATCGCGTTCGTGTTCTGCTCTTTCTCCGGCCAGACGCTCAGTGCAGTGTTCTGGAATTCCGAACGACTGGAGATGACGTTCTATGAGCGCGGGTCAGTACCGGGTGTCAGTGTTTTCTGTAACGGAGTCCATCTGGGTGAATCACCACTGGTCGTTACGGATGTGGACGCGCGCGTGGCAGAGTGGGACACACCGCCGGATCAACCGAGGGTGAAACCCGGAGTCCACTCCGCAGACCTGCAGTCGTCGGAGCGATTGAACATGGCGGATGCTCTGTGGACCTGGACGCCCTACGACGTATCGGGCCGGGACGGAATAGACTCGCCGTTTCAACAGTTTCATTCCCATAGCCAGCTGGCCGTGGCCAAAGTGTTTCGAAATACAAAACACTGGTGGCGATTCGAAAAGGACGGGTGTGTCGGACTTTGCTCAGCCGGGAACTTTACGACGCGTGGCAGTTGGAACGCCGGTCTCCGTCGATTCTCTGCCAATCCACCGGTTGAGTTTCCGTCGGTGGCTCCGCACCTGGAGGCACTACTGGATGTCGTGAAAGACTCGGGCGGAGAACCTGATCAACAGTGGCTCACACACTTTCTGAAGTACCGGGACCTGCTGTTCACTCCGCTTGCGTTGCGGGCTCGTGCTGAGCCTGAGTTGCTGCCGATTGTCGAGCAGCTGGTCGACGCGCAATTCGGACTTCCTGCCGAACCCACGCGAGACGACTGTGCGCGGGTCGTCAGTCGTGTGGTTCAGCGCATTGATGAGCTCGGGAGTTTTACCGAGCCGTCGCTCGAATCGGTGGCCATTCTGCGAGTCGGCAGCATGCACCCGGAACCGATCATCGAATTGATGAACCGCCGGCTGAGCGATGTCATGGTCTATGGAGGCGATCAGCGCTCCGAGGGTGAGGTCACGCTGGAGCGTCCCCGCATTCGTGGCCGGGCTTTGCTTGAGTTTGCGATGATGCACCTGCAACTCGAGCCGCCGGAGCTGTTTGGCCGGCTCGTCTGGTTCAACCGTCGGGACCAGTTCCTGGTGCTGATCGCCCAGTACGAAACCGAGACGGCCATCGACATTGTCCGCAGCCGAATGCGTTCCGCCGTACCACCCGAGTTGAATCAGATTGCCGCGCGATGCCGGCATTTCCGAAACCCCGCGCTCGAAGCGTCTACCCGTTCCATGTTCGAACGGTACGACAACAATTTCAGATCCGATCTTCAGGACTACATTCTGGCCAGAATCCAGCGTGGAGATGTTTCGGACGATTTCGCCGCGTGGGTCGCGGAACAGCCGGGAACACAGGGATCAACGCTGGGAATCCTGCTGGCTCAGATTCGGTCGCCCTCGACCGCCGCTGTTCTGCAGATACTGGGAAAGGCAAATCGCCAGGTTCGCATTTCGGCCATGCAACAGCTTTCGGTGACACCGAATCCGTTCCTGGAAGAGTACGTCGTTTCTGAGTGCCGGAGCGACATAGCTCGTGCAGCACGAGAGCAGTACTACGCGGGCAGGTCGCTGGTGGCCCTGGGTTCGTATGACTCACCGCAAGTTCGAGCCATCGTTGAAGAGCTGTTGGTCAAAGGTGGTCCGTTATGGCGGACACTCGTGTACGAGACGCAGTCGGCTGACTGGCCATGGCTGGTTCCGCAACTGGCTGTCATGGCAGCAGAGGATGAGGAATCGGCACGGCTCAAGGTCATGATGCTCAGCCACATCGGCACTGACGAGGCATGGCAGATGATTGCAGGTCTGGCAGACGATCAGCGCGTCGATCCGCTCGCCCGCAACCTGCTGGACCGTCACACGAACGAGGAGCGTGCCAGAACGTTGCGACTGCAACAGGGTCGCGACCTGATCGCCGGCCGGAAGCACCCGGATGATTTGTTGCCTCCAGCGCAGAAATACGTCTGGACTGCATCCGGCTACGTCCTGTCCAAGCTGGATGCGGGCGATGTCAGCGGCGACCAGTAAGCAACGTGCCCGCCAGCGCGACCGACGCACGCCGTTATCGGGAAGCAGTCTGACGGAACAAGGCGGACCCACGATGACTGTCCGGTTTCTTTCGTACGCATGACTGGCCAGGCTGCGACGCCATGACGTCCGACTCGACTCCGGAATCCGAACGCAGGGCCACGGCAGCCGACCCTCCGCAGACACTCACAATGTGGGATGCGGTGAGCATCATTGTCGGGATCGTCGTGGGCGTTTCGATTTTCAAGGCGCCCGGCGGGGCATTCGGTGTGTTCGCCAACGTCGCGAGCCCCATGATCGGCCTGGGCGCCTGGCTGCTGGGAGCCGTCGTCGCTTTGTGCGGTGCGCTGACCTATGCGGAACTCGCCACAATGCACCGTCGACTCGGCGGTGAATACGTTTACTTAACGCGTGCCTACGGGCCGTGGCTGGGGTTCCTGTTTGGCTGGGCTCAATTGACCGGTGTTTTCAGTGGCAGCATTGGAGCAATGGCGTATGTCTTCGCTGACTACACCCGACAGTTGACCGGATCGGCCGCGGCGACCGGCGTCTGGTTCGCGTGCGCGGCTGTCCTGGCACTGACGTCGCTGCATGTCACCGGAGTCAGAACGGGAAAGACCGTTCAGAACGTTCTTACGATCGCCAAGCTCCTGGGACTCGGGATGCTGCTTGTTGTTGGTCTTTGCGGTGATCCCGGTGAACCACTGACTGTGCGTCACGAAGTGAGCGAAGATGCACCGGGTTTCGGCCTGGCCATGATTCTCATTCTGTACGCGTATGGCGGCTGGAATGACTCGGCATTTGTCGCTACCGAAGTCCGCGATCCACACCGCAACGTGCCGCGATCGCTGATCATGGGCATGTTGTTCGTTGCCGTGATCTACCTGCTGATCAATCTGGCGTATATCCGAGGTCTGGGCTTTGTCGGGGTGCGTGAGTCCTTTACTCCGGCGGCCGATGTCGTCGCACGGTCCGCATTGTTCGAAGGCGAATCACGAGCCTGGGCGACGCGACTGATGACAGTGCTCGTGATGACATCCGCGCTCGGTGCGCTGCACGGCATGATCTTCACGGGCTCGCGGCTCTGCGCGGCGATCGGTGCCGACCACAAACTGTTTGCAAAACTGGGAACCTGGCACGCAGGCCTGGGGTCGCCCGTATTCGCACTGGGAACTCAGGCAGCGTTGTCGCTGCTGCTGGTCATCTCGGTCGGTACTCAGCGTGGGCGTGACGCCGTCGATGTCGTGATGACGTCGATTGGTCGCTCTGCCTTACCCTGGGACACGTTCGGCGGTGGGTTCCAGACGCTCGTTGCCGCCACCGCTCCTGTCTTCTGGATGTTCTTTCTGCTGAGCGGACTTTCGCTGTTCGTGTTCCGCATCAGACAGCCGGAAGCCGAGCGACCATTCCGCGTCCCCGGTTATCCCGTCGTACCCGTGATCTTCTGTCTGGGCAGCGCGTATATGGTGTATGCGAGTCTCGATTACGCGCGCGACCTGGCATTGATGGCGCTCATTCCATTGGCGGTTGGCGTTCCCGTCTATGTCGTCAGTCGACGGCTGGGATCCGGGTATTGACAATCATTCCTGGTGTGCGAACATCCCGCGCGGTAAAGGTCCAGCTCGTTCCAACGCTCTGCGTTGGAATGCCCGTGCTGGACGCTCCGCGTCCCGTCAGTCAGGCCAATGCTCGGGACGCGGAGCGTCCAAAGACCCGTTCCAACGCAGAGCGATGGAACGAGTTGGAGCAACACGGACGACACTCAGGTTCGGAGAACCACGATGCGACAGGCAGTTGTTGTTGACGCGATTCGCACACCGATCGCCAAAGCTCATCCGGAATCGGGCTACTTTCGCGATGTCCGCTCGGATGAACTCTCGGCAGATTTGATGAACGCCCTTGTCGAGCGAACCGGCATCGATCCGCACCTCCTGGAAGACATCCGCTGGGGCTGCGTGCAGCAGCAGGGCGAACAGGGTTTCGACATTGCCCGCATTGCATCGCTGACAGCGGGCCTGCCGATCGAAACGGGCGGAGTTACGATCAACCGCAACTGCGCCTCCAGTCTGCAGGCCATCAACGACTGTGCGATGAGTATCGCTGCCGAATGCGAAGACATTCAGATCGCCGGCGGCGTCGAGCACATGCATCACATTCCGGCGAGTAAGGACTATGACCCTCCACCGGGCCTGTTCCGTCGTCACAGCGAAGCCATCATGAACATGGGTCTGACCGCCGAGTTCCTGGCGATGAAGTACCAGATCCCGCGCGAGCAGCAGGATGAATTCGCGCTCCGCAGTAATCTGCTGGGCGCCGAGGCGACCGACAGCGGCGCGTACGACAGCGAGATCGTTCCGACATGGGGCCGCAACGGAGCCGGCAAGGAACTGGTCAAAGCCGACCAGGGGATCCGCGGTGAAAGTACCGCCGAAGGACTCGCTAAGTTGTCACCGGTGTTCAATCCGGCGGGTGGATCGGTCACGGCCGGCAACAGCTCGCAACTAAGCGCTGGAGCGGCGGCCCTGCTGATCATGTCCGAAGAGAAGGCGAACGAACTCGGCTTTAAGCCGATGGCGAAAATCAAAGCCATGGCCGTTGCCGGAGTTGCACCGGAAGAAATGGGCATCGGCCCAGTCCCGGCTACTCATCGAGCTTTGAAACGCGCCGGCCTGACGCTGGACGACATCGAGTGCATTGAGATCAACGAAGCCTTCGCCGTGCAGGTGCTTTCAGTTCTGAAGCTGCTGGGCATCAACGAAGAGAAGGTCAACACGCGCGGTGGAGCTGTCGCCATGGGCCATCCACTCGGTGCCAGCGGAGCCCGCATCGCCGTGACTCTGTTGCACCGCATGCGCGACGCCGGAGCGAAGTACGGCCTGGCAACTCTGTGCGTTGGCCAGGGCCAGGGTGTGGCAACGATTTTCGAGGCCTGCTGACTTCGAAGGCAGTCGCCGACTCATTGCGGTCAGGGCTCGACCGGTGGTTTCGGCTTGGCGTCTGGGGCGTCTTGATTCGGTTCTGACTCGCGTTGTGGCTCCGGCGTCGTGGTGCTTTCCGAATCGCTGTTTGAGTCATGGCGTGCCGTATAGATTTCCCCCGCGAATCCGCCTGCTGCTCCGCCAATTGCGCCGGCGATGCCTTTCTGGACGAAGTAGATCGCCGTAAAGGCCTCCAGTGATTCGCCCATGTCAGTCGTGCCGAAAAAAGTTTCAAACATGCCGATACATGCGCCGAATGGGAGAAGGAACAGCAGCAGTATCCCTGCGGAGAGAGCTGCTCCAACGACCGCGCCCAGGCTTCGATCACAGGTCGCGCCGGCGATCGCTCCACACAATGCGCCGATCCCAATCGATGGTGCGAGGGCGAAGAATCCCAGTGTGCCACGAGCAAAGCTGGCTGCGGATTCTGTTGTGGCCGATTCCAGGTTGTACGCTGTGAATCCGCCCCGCACGATCGCGCACACTACGGCGCCGACTGCAGCACCGAGAACTTGAGAGTCTGTTGATACTTGCATTGCGGGCATGGCACAGCCTGATGTCGTGTCTGGTGCGAGTTATTCATTCGATCTTACCCGAGTCGGAAATGACTCCCAGATATAACGCTTCGGAGCAGGCTGGCCTGGCACATTCTGCCGCAGTCGCGTCTCGCGGAGTATTGGTTCTGTGAGCCCTGTCGGGCTGTCGAACGCTCGCATGTCTGGCTGGGGAGTCGGAACGACTGGTCGCATCGAGCCCTGCAGTGGGTCAGGGATCTTACCTGAGGACGCAATCTGCGACTGCCTGATTTGAGTCATCACCAGTGGTCGAAGTTGAGGCGAGGGGCGAGGCACGAAGACGGATTGCGTGCTGGGAGCGGTCAGACGATCGCGGGTTCGAGCGACCCGGGCAAGTTGTGAAACCGGTTGCCACAAGGCACTCGTGCGAATCTCCCTGGCTACTGCAGCCCGGGGTTCAGGAGCCTCCAGAACTCTGCCCCGCTCCGAATTCTGAGCACGGACAATGGAACCAGTCGGAACCTCCTGTGACGATGAATCGTCCGCGAGCAACTGACCTTCTGGCAGAATCGGTCGTGGCGATCCGGCAATGACCCATTGCGCCCAACGCTGTTCCAGCCCCTCGATGTTGGGCGCCTCGTAATATGACTCGATGGCCTTGTCCCAGCCGCGGTGTTTGGCGTCATTGAGGAATTGCAGGAACCGTCGGTGTCCGTGCTGCTCGATCATGAAACGCGTCAACGAGTACCCTTGCGCATACAACGCCATCAACTGTCGGTTGTCCGAGGGATAGCGTGTCATGCTCAGCAGGACTCGCAGCGGAATGCGGCGGCCCTCGCGCATCAGATGCTCGACGTGCTGTGTCTGGCGGTGTTGCTCAGATTCGTGCTCGACCATCGTGGCACAGCCTTCGTCGGCCCAGCGTGGCACCTTGCGTCGGAACCAGCACGCCAGAATCGTGTGGTTCACTTCGTGCGGAACGACCGAATCCAGGATCCGCTCCAACGATCCGTTGACCTGCATCCGCCAGCCGTACACTTCGCCTTTGACAAAGCGGAATCTGGTCGAGCCGCTGGCTCCCACACGGTCGTTCACGTTGACCGTGACGTCGCACTTTGCTCCCCAGTTCTTGATCGCATGCCCATACCAGAGTGCACCCAGCCGTGACCGGTGATGCTCGGCCGCTGCTCCTACGAGTCTGGCGGTCTCGACATCAGGCGCATTGATCCGAAAGTTGCGGGTTTCGTGAGTCGCGCCGAGCGATCCGAGCGCCGAGAGAATGACAATGGCCTGCAGCCTTGCTGGCATGTTTCGTCCCTGAATCCGCGTGAGGTCCGTTCCATCGGATCTCCCCCTGAGACATGCGACACGCAAGCGGTGGGCCAAACCGGACGACGCGTTCGCCGTGTCCGAGCCGACGTCGTCCTCAGGCACATGATTACGTGGGCGTTCCCGGCGATGATGCCAAGATGTTGTGGTTTCAGAATTCTCGAAACGTCAGCGAGGATGGACGTCTCGACCACATCACGGAGCGTGAAGCCTTGTAACTTTTTCAAAGACCCGGCTTGTCACGCCATGAAATCGGGAAGTCACTGAGGAGCAGCGATCTGTTCCAGCGTGGTGCGAATCTCATCGGGCAGCCAGCGGTCGTAGTGCGACAGCGACCGATTCAGATCGTCGAGCGACAACGCACGTCGGGCCGCGTCGGCTGCTTGACTTGATTGTCCAGCCAGTGAGAGCACCTCAGCATATTCCGCAATCCACAGCGACTGGGTCGGATAGTGCTCGATCGCCCGCTCATACCAGATGGCAGCAGTCGAATCTGAGACGGCCGGTTTTGTCGTCTTCGACAGTTGCAGGTATCGGTAACCGGTCTCCCTGAGGATGGCTCCTGAGAGTGGCGATCGTTCCAGTGCCGCTTTGGACGATTTGATTGAATCTTCCAGGTATCGCAACTCACCGGTCGCCTGCCATTGCTGCAGCGTCAATGCGGACGAGCGCAGCAATGGTTCGGGTGACAGCCAGTCCTCGACGCTGGCAGCGTCGTAGGCTCGACGGGCTGCGGCAGCGTCTCCTCGAGACACAATCGAATAATCCCCCTGCTGCAGACTCGTCGAGGACTTGAGCACCGGCAGGAAGGCCGACCAGACGCAGCCGACGAGTGCCAGCGTGGCCACTCCGACCAGTGCTTTCCAAAGTCCGAGAGAATTACCAACCCGCTCTGTGATGAAACACCTTTCGGATGCTGCTGGACCGGAATCGCCGGCCAGCAGTGCCGTGAACGCCAGAAGTGATCCGCACACCGCGGGCATCGCGAAACCGCCGGCGCCAAGCAAGTGCACAAGCAGTGCTGTCAGGCTGCCGACGATCGCTGCGACCGGGAATGCATTCGTGTGCTCGGGACTTCGTCGGGTTTCCAGAACGAATGCAATTACCGCCGCGACTCCGCAGACGGTGACGACTTTCAGATCGAAACGGGCTTCAATGAGCCAGCTCCACCCGACAAGAATCGTGCCGGCAAGCACGATGGCCATGGGGGCAGATGACACAGCGACATCGTGAGTCGACTTGCCGGGTGAGAGCGGAGTCGTCACTTGAATCGTTTGAAGGACTGACCTGGCAATGACCCACAACAGAAATCCAAGCCCTAACAGACCGACGAGCCCCGCATTGGCAGTCACATCCAGAATGAAATTGTGCGGATCTGCGATCTCCTCGCTGGACTGCGGCAGCTTGTGCATCTGGTAGGCGTCACGGAAGTTTCCGGGACCCGTTCCCAGTCCCGGATGATCGACGATCATGCAACTCGTTGCGGACCAGTATTCGAGCCGATACTGCAGCGACTTTGTCGCGTCGCTGAGTATGTCCGAATCGATGCCACCGGAGACCACCGCGACGGCCAGAATCAGGCTGGCGGCGACTGGAATTGCGATCGCGGTCACAGCGAAGCGTCGCAACTGTGCCCCGGATCGTGATTGCAGTTGATGCATGAGGGCTGCAACAACCAGACCTGCGACAGCGCCACACATGGCTGTCCGACTTTTGGTCAGCAGCAGACACCAGCCCACGACTCCGAGACAGACTGCCGTAGCGGCCAGAACAAAGGCTGAGCGGCGGGCCGTCAGCATGGCTCCGGAAAGCAACACGGTCAGCATGGCCAGAAAGCCAGCGAACGTGTTGGTCAGCGCGAAGAAGCCGACGGGGTCCGCGCTGTCCTTCAAGCGGCCTTCGAACTGAATGCGACCGGGACCGGACATCGGCATCCCCTCGCGCAGGAAAGCGCCTCGAACCTCCCGCAGGCGCAGCTCGCGTTCGATACCCCTCAATCCTGACTCGCCCGATTCCAGCTCATCAAGCTGTCCACGGAGTTGTTCGTATTGTTGGATCGTGGCCGGATACCACACGAAGTGTTGCCAGATTCCGAAGCCAGCCTGCGCGATCCAGACGGCAACAAATACGCGCAGAAATGTGCATCGCAGTGGTCCTGACAGGGTGGAACGGATCAGCGCGAACTGCACACCAATCGCGATCCACTCCCACAGCATGTTCGTGGCGGCGCGCTTGTGGCCTTCCGTGGCGACAACCACAACCGCAGAAATGACGTGTGCCGCTGCCAGTACACACACGGCCAGATCAAGCCGATCGAGCCGGACTGTGCCCGCCTCCTGTGATCGGTGCCAGGCGACAGCGATCGCCGCCAGAAAAGTCAGCACTGTCAGCCAGAGGGTATCGCCCAGGCTGGTGCCTTCCGTGGGGGTCAGCCAGCGAGCAAGCAGCGGTGCCCATGCGAGCAAAGCGATCCACGGAATGCGAGCGAGATTCGGCGAGAGGGCAACCGTGGCGGTCGGGCGTCTTTGGCGTGAGCGGTTTCGTTTCGCTGCCACGGGCGGGTTGTTCCACAGCTTCGGTTCGCTGGGCCAGACCTCGAAGCACCATCAGACATTCTGTGCAACGAGCTTTGTCCGAGCACCGGGGCTACCACCCGGAACGTCGACTACGAGGTGCCCGACAAAGCCTCGACGGCTTCGTCGCGCGTTGGATAGATCGTCCACAGCTTGTCGAGATGCGTAACCGTCAGGACTTCCACGCAGTAATCGGTGAGGCCGGCCAAAGCGAATTTGCCGCCCGGGAGACCGTTCACGTGATTCCAGATCCGGAACAGCACTTCAATGAACGAGGAACCGAATAAACGTACATGTGTGAGATCAACCACAACCCGTGGCGGATCGGCACGCTCGGCCTCATCCAGCATAATCTGTCGGATCGAGTCCAGAATCTGCTCGTCGAGATTCTCAAAGGCCGGGCCAAGCACGATGCATGTGACATCGTTGCGTTTCTCGATCGTGGGAGTTTTTCCCGTCATCGTTTGTCCCGAAGGAGATCGCGGTTTCCAACTGTCGAATGCGTCGCAGCCGCGGCGATCATCATGCCAATGCAGATGAATCCTGCCAAATTTCTGGTGCTGTAACTACCGCATTCTCAAGAGTTTGATCGTACAACCTGAGTCTGGAAAGTCAACGAGTCGCAGTTGCGATCCACACGACCCGCTGGGGTCGAATTGGAATCGAAAGCGGCGACAGCACGCGGTGAAGCAGCCACGTCCACTGGTTTCAAAATGTCGCTTACTTTGGAATCCGGTCTTGTTGTGACGGGTAGTTCGGGACCTCCGTCTCGTAGTCACCGATCAACCAACTGACGAGCAGATCAAGCTTGGCGTCGGTCATCTTGTTGGCGTACGCCGGCATCTGGTTCTTCACACCATAGAACTGCGAACGACCCGGATTTCGGATGAACGACTTCAACCACGCCCGCGAGCCATACTTTGCCAGGTCCGGGTATGAGAAGTCGTCGTTGGATTCGGCGAAGTCGTCGCCGATGGTGTCATGGCAGTCGTAGCACGATGAAATCTCAGAACCATCGGCTAGTGGTTCGTAATCGATGATGATGGCGCGGCCTCGCTTCACTTTGTCTGAATCAACGTTGTCAGTTGCTCCCGTCTCGGAGACGAGAAACTCGACGATCGATTCCAGATCGGTCGCATTCTCCGCCTTGCCAAACATCTCCGCATAACCACCTTCTCCACCGGAAGCATCGGCCATCTCGGAAGCGTTCGGATCCAGAAATGCGTCGTCTTCCTCGCTCATCAGCTCCGCGACCTTTTCGGCGACGGCGTCGACGTCGAGTGGTTTGGCAGTGAACAGTGGATCGTCTTCAGAGGCCGCTGTTTCCGCGGCCTCGAAGGCCTCTTTTGCGGTCGCAGTCGCGTCCTCCAGCGATGCCATTCGTTCAGAAATCTGAGCGGCGAGCGCATCATCTCCGTCGTCTTCCTCGGACTTGGGAAGTTGCGCCAGGAAGGCGTCACGTTGTGCCGTGACCGCATCGAGTTGCGACTGCAGAGACTCGTACAGCGTTTCACTCTGATCCAATTCTCGCGTTGCCTTCCGCTTGCGGAGTTCCTGACCAATGGCAACGAGATCTGCGAGCCCGGCCTGCGGGTCGTCTTTAAGCGACTCATACTTTTCTTTGCGAGCCATGTGCGCCTTGTACCAGGCAGCTTTGGTCAGCGGCGCGAAGTGCTTGGAGTAGTTCATCACGACCTGCCGCATCCACTCCCGCTTGCCGAAGTTCGCGAGGTCTGTCGCCTCAGGTATCGAGGGAGACCTCTCTTTGGTCACCTTGTCGACGTCATGCAGGAACGAGCCGCGACCGTTGTGTCCGTCGTAGCGGTGACAGCTTGAACAATACTTCGCAAACAGCCGCGGTCCTTGTGTGAAGGCATCCTTTCGCAGCAGCGACACGGCTCCCTGGACGGGGATCATGCTCGGTCGGCTGGCAAGTTCAACGACGCGGTGTCCTTCGCGATGAGCTTCAGCGATTGCCGCCTGATGGTCTTCGTTGGTGCCGTCTTCATAGAAGGCCATCGAGGTCAGCAGAATGATGCCGGCCGTCACTGCCCAGGTGAACTTCAGGTTGAATTTGTGACCCTTCTCCGATTTCCCGATGATTGGCATCATGATGAGGATCGTCATCAGGAGGCCCGGGAAGTAGATCGCCCCGAACGCCAGACCGAAGTGTTCGACCCATTCGAACTTCAGGAAGCGGAATAGAAACAGGAAGTACCACTCGGGCCGGGCCGCCGCGTACGCTTCGGACGGATCGGCCGGTGGGCTGAGTTCCGCTCCCTTGAAGATGGCCAGTAGCAGGACAACTGCCAGGACCGCCAGACATGCGATGCCGTCTTTCAGCACCTGATCCGGCCAGAAAGTTGTCTCCGGAGCTTTGTCAGGATCCGGCACGGTGATTCCGTGGCGACGGAAGACATACAGGTGCAGAACCAGAAATGCGATCAGCAGTCCCGGAAGGATTCCGGCGTGCATCGCGAAGAAGCGTGTCAGCGTGTGATGACCGTACTCTGATCCACCCTGCGCGATTTCCTGCAATTGCGGGCCGACAACCGGCGTCGCGCCCATGATCTTGGTAGACACTTGAGTCGCGTAGTAACCCTTCTGGTCCCAGGGCAGCAGGTAGCCCGTCAGGCCGAGCCCCAGCACGATCTTCATCAGGATGATGCCGAGCCAGAAGTTGACTTCGCGCGGCGCCCGATACGCTCCGTCGATGATCACCTGAATGAGGTGAATGGCCAGCAGCACGACCATCGCCTGAGCGGCGAAGTGATGCATGCCACGCACGATACTGCCCAGGAACATGACCTCCTGGATGTAGTACACGCTTTCCCAGGCGGTCTGGGCGCTCGGACTGTAGGCCGTCCACAGAAAGATGCCCGTGATGACCTGCAGCGAGAACGTGAACACCAGAGTGCTGCCCCACACGTATCGCCAGCGCGCGCCACCAGGGACTCGCTCGTAGAGCGCTTCGTGCAGGATGTTCTTGATGCCGGTCCGGTCGTCGATCCAGTTGAGTAATGATCCAATCATACGGTCACCTTCTCACTCGTGGCGGCACGGTACTTCTCGTACTTGATCCAAATCTCTCCGTCCTTGATCCAGTCCTTGTCTTCGGGATTGACTTCAAGCGAATCCATGTCGCGCGGAGGGATCGGATTCTTCTTCGTCCCATCGAGATCGAAGGCGCTCGTGTGACATGGGCAGTAAAAGTCGTTCTCCGCCAGTCGATGTTCGACGTCACATCCCAGGTGCGGGCAGATCGTGTTGAAGGCAATGACCTGGCCCTCGATCTTCCGCAGCCAGATTGCTCCGGCGGGCTGATTCGGAAACTTGTTCCATGCATCGATAATGTCGTCGAAGACTGTGTATCGCTGAGGCGTGCCATCGTCCGGTAACGCATCAACTGTTACGGCCATACGGATCAGGCCTTCGCGTTTGACGACACCGCCGGGCTCTGCCCCGGACTCAGGGTCGGGCTGAGCGGCACTCTTGCGGCGGATCAGTGGGTCGAGAAAGAAGAGAGTGCCGAAGATCGCGGGAATCGTGCCGACGAAAGCACCGATCGCGCCGGCGATGAACTGCACCAGAAATCCGCGGCGTGGTGGTCCCGTGTCGGTCGTTCCGGCATCTGGCTGAACGTTTTCCGTTTGCGGACTCTCGGGCGGACCGGAGTCGGCCGCTTCTGGATTCGGAGCGTCGCTGGACATGGCGGAACCTCCAACACGGGGTGCGGTCGTACGAGTGTTACCGGGCTTCATGTCGAAACGGGCACCGAACGACAGGAATACGTGAACTCGTCGTACGAAAGGACATGTGGAATTTCAGGAACGCGGTGGGACAGCCACTCACGACGGCAGTGTCACGAGTTGCTGCATCGGGGGAAGGACTTTTGCCAGGGCGTCTGCCAGGGGACCGGGCAGGGTCGCTCCAGCGGCTTGTTTATGGCCTCCGCCACCAAACTGAGCGGCGACTTCGGCCACGTCAATCTCCAGTCGACTGCGAAAACTGACTTTGACGTTTCCGTTGGGTTGTTCGATCGCGATAAACGCCGCTTCAACTCCGACGACGGTCAGGCACTGGTTGACAAGGTCTTCCGTGTCGGCCGGGATGGCTCCCGTTTCCTTGTAGTCCTGCACGGAAACCGTCAGGTAGCCGAGTCGACCGTCGCAATCGATGTTAATCCGGCCAATCACACGTCCAGATAGACGCAGACGACCAATCGTCCGTTGTTCGTGAATCAACCTGTAAAGTACATGCGGTTCTGCGCCCCGGTCAATTAATTGTCCGGCGATACGCATCGTTCGGCTGGTTGTGGAGGGAAATCTGAACCAGCCCGTATCGGTCGCGATGGCGCAGTAAAGGGCCGTGGCCGCCTGGGGACCGACTTCCGTGCCCAGAGCTTCACAAAGTTCGAAGATCAGCTCACCCGTCGCCGCGGCTGTCACATCTTTGAATTCCAGCACGCCGAGATCATCCGAGCTGACGTGATGATCGATGACTGCCCGGTGTGCCGCCTTCGACGTTTTCAGGACTTCACCCACGTCCTGCAGCTGCCCCCACGCGCTGGTGTCAACGACGATATGCACGTCGGTATCTCGCGCCTCGTCGGCCGTCATACTCTCGCCCAGCTTCTTACAGCGGAGATCAGGGTCCAGAAACGCAAGCGTTTTGGGCCAGCTGGACGGGTTCACGATGCGGACGCTCTTGCCGAGCGATTCCAGGGCGAGTGCCAGCCCGAGTTCCGAGCCGATCGCGTCAGCATCGGGTCGCACGTGACTGGAGAGCAGAAACCGATCGTTCGACCGGATAATGTCAATCAGTGGAGTCCAGTCGATAGCCATTGAGTCTCAATTTGAGGCGGGTGCTGCACGGACTCGTTCCAACGCTCCGCGTTGAAACGCGAAAAAGGACGCTCTGCGTCCCGTCCCGACAGGACCGGGGACGCAGAGCGTCCGACGCGGCGTAACAACGCAGAGCGTTGGTACGAGCCACCCAGTCGTGCCAGCGTAGCAACTGGATCAGACCCTGACGACTGCCCGCACGTGCTGAACATCGCGGGCGAGCTGCTCTTTCAGGGCGGCCACATCCGGAAACGGCAGCGTGTCGCGGATGCGAGCCACAAACTCGATATCAACCGTCTGGTCATACAGATCGCCGTCGAATCCGATCAGGTGAGCCTCCAGCTTACGGCGACTTTCTCCGAAGGTCGGATTCGGTCCGAGATTCACCGCGGCTGGCCATGCATGGCCATTGTGGTGGGCGATACCTGCGTAAACGCCGTTTTCAGGCATTACGGAGACGACGTGTGTGACATTCGCCGTCGGGTAACCGATCGAGCCACCACGGGCAGATCCCCGCGAAACGTTGCCGCGAATCCGATAATGATGCCCGAGCAAATCGTTGGCCTCAGCCAGTTCGCCGTCGAGCAGCAGTTGACGAATCGCACTGGACGAGACCATTTGTGTGCCGACATAGACCGGCGGCACGACATCGAGAGTGATGTCCGACTCCCGGCAGAGTTGCTCCAGCGTCTGGACAGTGCCCGCGCGGTCGCGTCCAAAGTAAAAGTTCGGGCCTTCCACCATCCCGCACGCCTGGAAGACGCCTGCCACGACTGTTTGGAAGAACTCGGTGGCCGACAGATTCAACAGTCGCAAGTCCGTCTGGTAGACGACGAGGCAGTCGATTCCACACTCGGCCATGAATTCCGTTTTCTGATCGAGCGACGTGAGCGCGGGTGGGCACTCGTTTGGGCGCAGCAGCCGAATCGGATGCGGATCGAACGTCAGCACGACCGCGGGCACGGCCTGTTCCCGCGCGTGCCGCACCAGGCTGGCGAACATCTGCTGATGTCCGCGATGCACGCCGTCGAAATTCCCAATCGACAGGAATCCGCCGCGGTAGTCGTCACCAGCGTCAAAGCCTCGCAGCAGTTTCATGCGTCCCTGTCCGATTTACGCTCACTTCAGGAAGCGTTTGAGTTTCTCACGGTCCAGGTCGATCCCGAGTCCCGGTCGGTCCGGGATTTCCAGGTAGCCCTCGTCATCAATCTTGAACGGCTCGACCGGCAGATCTTCGATGTATGCACACGGCGTCAGGTACTCGACATACCGGGCGACCGGCATGGCCGCGGCAAGCTGCAGATCAGCCGCCAGTCCAACGGCCGTGTTCCAGCCGTGCGAGACCATCTGCACGTTGTGATCGAACGCCATCCACGCGATCTTCCGGCATTCGCTCAATCCGCCGTTCTTAGTGACGTCGGGCTGAATGATATCGACGGCTCGGTTTTCGAGCCACGGCTGGAAGGACTGCCTGCGAGTCAGAACTTCACCTCCGGCGATCGGCACCGGCGACTGCTTCGTCAGCTCGATATGGCCGGCAATGTCGTCGGGCGGCAACGCCTCTTCGAACCACACGATGTCAAAATCGGCGAGCATCTTCGCGGTCTCGCGAGCCCAGTTCAGACCATGCGGCCAGAATTGTTCGCTGCCGCCGGCGTCGACCATCAGTTCGATAGAATCGCCGACGGTCTCTCTGGCGGTTCGCACCAGCAGTTCATCGAATTTGCGATCGCGCCGCCCGAACGGTCGCCAGCCGAGCTTGATCGACTTGAATCCGCGACCGACGGTGTCTTCCAGTGATTTCCGCAAGGCATCAGGTTCATCGAACAGCATCGAACCGTACGGCCTGATCCGACTGCGGTAGTTACCGCCGAGCAACCGTGAGACCGGCTGTCCGCAGGCCTTGCCCATGATGTCCCACAGCGCGATGTCGATGCCCGAAATGGCATGCTCGACAGAACCGCCGCGTCCCTGCCAGAAACTCGACTGTCGCAGATTTTCGCTGACCCGTTCAGGCTCAACGGCAGAGGCTCCGTCCAGCAACGGCCAGAGCAACTCGACCGCGCCTTCGATCAGCTTCCCGGACGTAAAGCAACTTCCGATCCCGGAGATGCCTTCGTCGGTATGCACTTCGACCAGTGTATGCAGGTTTTCCTGCGGCTCGTGCCCCTGCGGCCAGCCTCCATCGACCGTGTCACCGGTCAGCGGCAGGACATCGATCCGTGTGATCTTCATGCGGTACACCTTGTGTCGTTAAGCCGCCTGTGGCTCAGCGCAATGAAAAACGCAGAGGCCCGAAACAGACCTCTGCGCGAGTATCGTCAATCTGTATCGCAGCGACTATCCCCAGAACTTTTCACCATGCCAGTTGCAGGGGGCCTGTGTCTGGACCGTGATGTCGCCCTGCACCGAACACTGACAGGAGAGCCGCAGCTCATCCTCGTTACCGAGGTAGGCAAACTGCGCCAGCGGGTTGCCGATTTTTGTCGTGAACTGCTCGATTTTTCCGGGCTGGCTCAGATTCTCCGGCCCGTCCTTCACCAGCATGCGGCATGAGCCACACAACCCGTGACCGAAACAGTTCAAGACTTTATGCACTCCCGCATGGACTTCGATCCCCGCCCGCCGAGCGGCATCGCGGAGATTGGCTCCCTCGGGAACGTCGATTGTCTTTTTCTCTTTGACAAAGGTGACTTTGGGCATCGTGCACTGCCTGAGCTGGTTTGTCGGAAATGGTTGTCGTCGCGTCCTGGTTCGTAGTAGCCGGATTCATCCGGCTCGATCGCCGGTTCGCACTCAACCGCATAAATGCGGTTACTACGAACGACAGGGTGAATACGAGCAATCAAGCGACTACGAAACAGAGAACGCGGGATGATACGGATGCCGACGCGGGAATTCCAGGCTCGATTCCGGACAGAATCGCGTGCGCGTGCGCTCTACCCAGACAGTCGACTGGCATATTGCGAAAAGTCAGCCCCGGCGCTTTTGTCTGCGCGGTTTTCCGGACTCGCTTGATCCGGGCGACAGGCGCAGCAACGCCGATTTCAGTCAGGTCCATGATGATCTGCCATCCGAATCGTTTTCCTCCTCGGTATCGTTGTGAGCGGTGGTCGTCGTCGAGTTCATGTCACTCGGCAGCGACGCTGTTCCAGCATCGAAGAGGGCTTAACCATGAAACGAAACGTGATCTGGACCACGGCCGCGATGACATTGCTCCTTCTGCCTGTCGGAGCCATTGTGCTTGAGGGCACGACAGCTCCAGCAACTGACCCAGCTGTTAATTCGTCGGCGACTGTCGTCCCGGCGGCAGATGATGCAACGGTAGACGATGCGACGGCCGGTCCACCGACTGTTGCCGCGCCAACCGTGCCGGACTCGTTTGTCAGCCAATCCTATATACCTGCCTTCGATGAGCCCGACGGATTCGATCCGTTTGACATCCTGAATGCACCAATCGAGCAGTTGATCACCGGAGAGACATTTCTTCTAGACTCCGTCGCCGACCCTGTCCCCCTGGCACCGGTGCGACCCGGGCTATCTGGCGTCTCGGCCGACCCGCCCGCGGACAGTTCGCTACTGGTACTCGCCGAACTGGACATCGACACGCTGCTGGGAAGTGACTTCTTCGGGGGAACCGAGTCTGAATCTGACTCAGCGAAGCCTCATGCAGAGAATGCCGCGGCACCATCGAAGTCGTCGGTCGGGACAGAACCTGATGCTCCGGACGCAGCGACCAAACCGGACAGTCCGGCTGACAAGCACACGGAACCGAAGACAAAGACAAATAGTGACAAGCAGAAAGAGGACGACCGCGAGCGCATCGAAGTTTCACTGATTCGCCCCCAGCATGACGTCGTCAATTCGCTGGATCACGTCATCGTTCGCGCCAGAACCAAGGGGTTAAAGCGGGCGTTTGTACTGGTCCGCGTGCGGGAAAAGGGCGCGTTGTGGTGGGTGCAGGATGAGGCTGTGCGGCAAAAGGCGACGTACTTTCACTCGCGAGCCCAGTTCGGAAATACAAAAACCCAGGACGGTGTCCGATTCTGCATCGTCGTCGCATTTACGGAGAAAGAAGAAGCGGTGCCCGAAGTCGGCGAGACATTCGAAAAGATTCCGCTGAACTACCGGCTCTCACAGGAATTCAATGTGATGCTCAAACGGTAGAGTTCAATTTGCCCGAGTCGACAATGAACGCACCAGCGCCACCAGACGGGAAATCAGTCGCTGGAATGCCCGAGCGCGATGACTCAGTTGCTGTTTGACCAGAGGACTCAGTTCGCCGAACGTCTGGTGGTACTCGGGAATCAGAAAGTGCGGGTCATAACCGAACCCGTTGCTGCCACTGGCCGTGTCGACGATCTGTCCTCGACACGTGCCGCAGGAAGTCAGCCGAATGGTCCCCTCGTTGTCAGCGACGGCGACGTGACACGAGTACCCGGCACCGCGACGTTCGGCGGGCACGCCGTTGAGTTCCGCGATCAACTTGCGATTGTTGGCGTCATCGGTCGTGTCTTCGCCACTGAAGCGAGCCGAATACACACCCGGAGCTCCCTGCAGCGCATCAACGCATAGGCCGCTGTCTTCGGCCAACACCCATTGACCGAGAAAACTCGCTGTCTCGGACGCCTTCTTTGCGGCGTTGTCGGCAAACGTCTCGCCATCTTCCACGACAACGGGTGCGTCGGGAAAATCTGCAATCGACACCACTTCGATTCCGTGCGGCGCCAGCAGACCTGCGATCTCGGCCGTTTTCTTCCGGTTTCTACTGCCCACGATCAATTGAAGATTGTCTGCGGTGTCCGTCATCAGTTGTTCCGTTTCACGGGGTCGTCTTTTCCTGCTCCACCGTCACCGAGTGCGTCCGAGTGACGGCTGGACATCCTGACATTTTGCCTGGGTATCCGCGACACAGCGCAGGCGATGATGCCGAGTCGTCACAATCGTTGCACTCGCAGCAACCGATCAAATCGATTCAGCAGGTGCGGTCCGTGCATGCGACACATCCCTCTCGTTCGGACGCGGATCCGTTGCGACCGACCCGTCCGTCATCAAGCCGATCGCTACTGCAACCGATTCAGACTGCAGGCCGCTGCATAAACGCAGCATGGCCAGTTCCCTGAATGGACTGCGCGTCGATGACCCGAGAGTCACGTTTCATCTTCTGCCTGATATTACTGAGCTGCGTCACTTTTCTGAGTGGCTGCTTTCCCACCGTGTATTTGCCGAAGTTTGGGCACGAACGCCTGGAGATCAAGCTCTCGCCGCCCGATCCCATTATGTCTGGTCCAGGCGGTGTGGGGCCCATTTGGTCGACCCCGGAAGTGATCGGCCCGTCTGGATGCAATCCTTGTGGAACATGCTGCCCGCCTGGTAATCCGTTGCAGCCGATCGATCCATTCGGCTGGTTGAAACACGGTTCGATGGGCACCCAGGAAGTTGACCCGATCGGCTGGGTCTTCGGCATCTGACGGACGCCGCAAGCTTGTCACGCTTTGCCTGCCTCCTCACGATCCGGTGTGCCTGCACCGTGATTGAGCGAGGGGATCAGCGATGACCTGTCTGCCGAACCTGACGACGTATCTGCCTCAGCGCGTGAACTCGGGTCCGTGGCTGACGGCGTACACACTGTTTGAATTGCGTCAGCGGATTGAGTCGGTGCAACAGCTCGTGCTGCCGATCTGCCCGCTTGGCTCAGAGTACACGTCGCTGGCCGAACTCGGCGAACTGGTTCTGCCGCCGTTGTTTCATGAAGCGATGGACGACGAACTGAAGTCGTCTCTGTTGCAGCGGATCCGGGAATGCTTCCCCTATTTCCACACAGGTCGAGTGGCCGGCCAGACGTCCGCGCGGCTCGATATTGTGGAGGTAACCAAACCTGCACCCGTGCAGACTGTTCGGCCGCGAGTGCTTGCTTTCAGTGTCGACACCGCAGTCGAGGAACACGGTCCGCATTTACCACTCTCAACGGACACGATCCAGAGTTACTCGGTTCTCACACGACTCGAAGAAGAGGTCGACGGTTTTATTGCCGGCCCGCCCGTCGAGTACGGGCATCTCACCTGGGGCCTGCCGTTCGGCTTGAGCATTGACGTCACTCCGGAACTGTTGACGCGATACGTGACCGGCTTCACGAATGCCGTCCTTGAGTGGCTTCAGCCAGACGCAATTTACGTCGTCGACGTACACGGCTCGCTCGTGCACCGGCAATCTATTGTGGCCGGTCTGGAACAAAGCCGAGCGAACCGCTGGGCCTTTCGCTGGCTGCACGAACCACTGATCGAGTTCGCGTCCGAGCGAGGCGACCAGCACGCCGGAGGTGTCGAAACCGCACTCGTCGAATTCGCCAGCCCTGAACTCATTGACCGCCGCTGGTTCCCGGACCGGTTAGACGAGATCGAAGCCGGAGAGATGTCATTGGAACAGGCCGTCGAATTGACCGCGGACCTGCCGCGCTTCATCGAATACGCCGAGTCGAATCCGATCAACGGCATTGTCGGAAAAATTCGCAATTACGAATCGCTGGACGCAGCTTTGATGTTTGATCGGATGCTGACCGTCGCGCGTCAGGATGTTGACACGCTGCTAAGCGGCCAGCCAGGAGATGTCCACCAAGTCGCAGGCGACAGCCCATGGGAACGCGACAAACAGTCTCGCTGACGAGATCTGCGGCGAATTCTTGTCACGACGAACCCGCGCCGGTCAATGCCGACGGACAGTTCGTTTTAGTCCAGCCGAATGCGAGAGGGGGGACTCGAACCCCCACGGGTTTCCCCACAGGAACCTAAATCCTGCGCGTCTGCCAATTCCGCCACTCTCGCACGAGATGTAACCCGTTTCTGTTCAGTTGGTTACCGCCTCACCGGGCTGGACTGTACCGCACGAGTTCCTTGAGAACTGGCGGCTTTTCCCGACGGGACCACGGGAGCCCGAACAAACGCCGAAGGTTGTGAGCGGATGTGTAGCTTACGGAGTCGCCTTTTCGATCCACAACGATTGCCGCAGCTTCTCCGATTCTCGACACCGTCCGACCAGCAGTTTCCCGTTTTGCCTGGCGGTTCCCCGAACGAAAAGAAACATGCCGGCGATTTACACGACGCTGGATTCATGTAAGAAACAGACTGTTTAATTTACATTTCAACTTCCATCTGTAAATCAGGCTAAGGCGAACTTACAGATGGCTGATCTCGATCAAGGAAGAGAGCCAGGTATCTTTCGAACAGGTATGCTTGCCGCCGGCCGACTTTCAGAAACTTCTTCAGGATGTCGAGACGCTCGAAATCTCGAATCAAAGTACTCGCGGTCTGGTGCGTGACATTCACGAGCGAAGCAACGCCATTCGGCGTAACCAGCGGATGGACGTAAAGATGGTTGAGCACAGTTCGGGCATTCTCAGCCCGCTGCCCGAGCGTCAGAGTTGACGGGAACCGGCAGGAAGCTCTTGTACTCGTACTGCTGCACCCAGCGTCCGGCGACGAATTTGTTGAAGTTCATTGGTTGCCCTCACCTTCCCTGTCACCCGTCGTTGCGGTCTGCAGTTTTTTGAGCGTCGTGCCGTCGTTGGTCTTCCACGCTGTGCGACCGTTCTCGGCACGGCCGAGGATGACACCTGCGGCTGTCGATGGCGACCCGAAGACGTGGTCCTGAGTGAAGACGTAATGCTTGCCGTCAGGTTCGATCACGCCCTGATCATCCAGGTCCTTCCTCAGCGTCGACATGTAGCCGTGGATGGCATTGGTTTCGTCTGTCACGGCCTGTGACCCCTGGCGGACGACGAAGCCGCGGGCATCCTCGTAGCCGCTGGCTTCCACGCTTTTGGCTCGCAGGTAGAGAAGATTCTCACGCTGTTCTGACGGTCGGGGCTTTGCCTTCTCGAAGACGTTCAGGCCCAGCAGGGGAAAGATGTTGAGCATGTCGAGCAGGAAACTCTCGACGTCGGCCCGTTCTGCTTCTGAGAGCGTGGGCTGCAGTGACGATCCGCTGTTGTCGAGTCGGCACTGCTTTGAGGCTCTGGCGAGTTCCAGCAGCCGGGACTCAAGGTGTTTGACGTGGGCTTTGTTGAGGCTGCTGTCTTTGGTCACGAAGAAGACAGTCCAGTCCCAGAAATCCTTCTTGCTGTAGTGCTGATTGATCCGATCTTTGACCGGGTCGCCTTCTCCGATGTAGATCGTGGGCAGAGCACTGTCGTCCGTCGCTCCGACCAGCACGTAGATTCCGGTCCGGTCAAACTCTGGCCGACCAACGACCTGCTTGTATCCGGTCCGTTTCAGGACGACGCCGATCCCCAGCCAGTTCGACTTCTCGACCAGCCGCAGTCCGTCGGGATTGCCGTCGGGAACAAAGATGCGGATGGAAAATGGCCGCTGATGAAAGTCAGGCATTTCCAGAGCCCTCCGATGTCACGAGCCTGAATGGTTGGGTGACGAGTTCTGTGGTCGTGCCGATCGGGGTGAACTGGCCCTTTGGGATGACACGGAGTTGGGCGTTCGGCTTTGTGGCAGTCGTTGTTGGCGCGGGTGTGGCAGGCCAAGGGCTTCCAGCGAGGGCAACATCCGCGACCAACGCCAATAGCTCGTGGAAGGAAGCGTGAGGTGCCACAGGTTACGCAATCGCCCTTGCGTTCAACAATCACCCCCGCAGTTCCCGCTGTTGACAAATAAGCTCATCCTCCACGGCAGGGCTGACCGTAAACGACTTTGTGGGAACGTCGTACGTCCCCCCGTTCGTGACAGGCTGAGACAATCGGTTCCTGGCGAATAAGCCCGTAACCTCGCAGGTAGTACCCGGTTGCGTTCGAAACGAGAAAGTCTTACTGTTCGCGATTCCGCGTTTTCGTGCCTGTCGACCGTCGACTGGCCGAGTCACTCTTCTTGACCCGTATCAGGAGAGATCCCTCAGCCATGGTTACACAAAGTTAAAGGAGCGATTGGTGGTCAAGCTGCGTCTTCGAGATGGGGAGAGAATTCAGGATGCCGTGAAGCGTTTTCGCAAGCTGGTCGAACACGCCGGGATCAAGAAGGAAATGCGTCGCCGGGAATACTACGAAAAGCCAAGCGACTGCGATCGCCGGGCACGACGCCGGGCTGAACGCCGGGCACGCCTCGCTCGCGTTGGATAGATGCCGCTGGACCAGAGTCACTCGCCAACTGAGAACAGTCAGTTTGACAGCAGCCAGTGCCAGTCAACTGCGGCACCCCCCGAGGGTGCCGTTCTTATTGGTGGAGCCCTGACGGACACGCCTTCCACCGACGCGAATCGAGTCACAGACAGAGCAGGTTCACGTGAACGCAGCCCGGACAATCGAGCAGACTCAGGACCTTCACGTCCGCGGCATCGAACCGCTGGTGTCTCCGCGGGGACTTCTGGATGAGTTTCCGATGACGGTCGCCGCTGCCGAGACAGTCGTCCGGTCGCGGCAGTCACTGGTGAAGATTCTCGACGGTCTGGACGATCGTGTTGTGGTCGTGGTCGGACCCTGCTCGATCCACAACATGGATTCGGCTCTGGAATATGCCGAGCGGCTGAGCAAGCTGGCAAACGAAGTCGCCGACAAACTGTTTGTCGTGATGCGCGTCTACTTCGAGAAGCCCCGGACGACGGTCGGCTGGAAAGGCCTGATCAACGATCCGCACATGGATGACACGTTCGACATCAACACCGGGCTGCGGCGTGCCCGCAAGATGCTGCTGGATGTTGCGAATCTGGGACTGCCGGCGGCGACCGAACTGCTGGAACCGATTACGCCGCAGTACATCGCCGACCTGATCACACTGACGGCCATTGGTGCCCGCACGACCGAATCGCCGACGCACCGGCAGATGGCCAGTGGTCTGTCGATGCCCGTGGGATACAAGAACAACACGGAAGGCGGGCTTCAGGTCGCGATTGACGCGATGATCTCGGCCCGCAGCCCGCACAGTTTTCTGGGAATCGATCCAGACGGGCACATCAGCATCGTCAAGACCGCGGGCAACCCGTATGGCCATATCGTCCTGCGTGGAGGCCGCAATAGTCCCAACTACGACGAGGCAGCAATTCGAAGCGCAACTGATCGACTCGATCAGGCCGGGCTGACTCCGCATGTCATGGTCGACTGCAGTCACGCGAATTCGAATAAGGACTTCACGAAACAGCACGTGTGCTGGAACGACGTGATCGGGCAGCGAGCTGCGGGCAACAAGGGCATTATGGGACTGATGCTGGAAAGCAACCTGAATGCGGGCCAGCAGAAGCTGACGTCGCCGGGCGACCTGCAGTACGGAGTTTCTATCACGGACGGTTGCATCGGCTGGGACGAAACGGAGTCATTACTCCGCGACGCATACGACCGACTCAGTAAGTAACCCCCAGGTCGCCTGGCATTTGTCGATCTGCCGTGAGCCGAACGCGCTAGCGTCGGGCCCTGGCGGGGAAAACCCGCCCGAACAAAGGCCCGCGGCTAGCGCCGTCGGCTCACGCAAATCTAAGCCTGCGGCGCGCAGTCTTTGATGGCTGGCAATGCAATGAGCTTTCATGAGGCGTGCGACTGGTCACTGATCCGCGCTACGGTTGCGGCACTGTTGGCTGTGCCATTTTCCCGCAGCCTGTCGCGATTGCTGACGACTTCGGGCCGCTGGAAAATCCCACTCGCCATTCTTGTTCTGTCTCCGCTGCTCGCGCCGGAACTTCTTGTCGGATACGGCTGGTCCAGCTTCGCCCTGACTCAACTCCATCACCCGGTCATCAATCACTGGCTTTACTTCGGCCTGATTCTGCTGAAGTTCCTACCGGCCGGTGTCATCGCCCGAGTCTGTTCGCCACCGCCGCCTGTCTCGGCGATGGCATCCCACACGGATCGCCTGCTGGGACCGCGTCGCAGCAGGCGGCGTGCTCTGGGGATCCGGTTACGGGGCGAATTCCTGCGAGAGCTGCCGGTTGCCGGAGTCGTGTTTCTGCTTGTCTTCCAGGAATTCGAGATCGCGTCACTCATGCAGATTCCGGCGTGGACCGTCCATCTGTTCGATTCACAAACGGTCGGCCTGCAGCCCGGTGCGACGTTCTGCCGCATGCTGGTGCCGGTTGCGATCGAGTTTCTCGTGCTGGTTCCGTTGATCCACTTCTGCCTGCGTGTCGGCAGCTTGGATGCGGCCCGCTCGCAGGAGCTGGAGTTTCGGCCAGGTGGCTCAATGAGTCTCGGCGGGGTGATTGCCCTACTCGCGTTTCTTCTCTTGTGGGTCACGCCGCTCGGATTGATCGCAGCCAGCGGATTGCGTGGCATCGAGTCTTTCACACAGAATCGTGTGCTGGTTCAGTCATTCGCACTCGATCTGTCTGCCGCAATTGTCCTCGGTGCCGGCAGTGCGATCCTGGCTCTGTCATTCTCGCGCATTCTGTTGCACTCGGTCTCATCGGATGATTCGCCCGGCAGCAGTTCGAATTCAGGGCAACTGGCTCGCGGAGTAATGTTCTGGCTGTGCATGGCTCCGGGGCTGGCTGGTTCACTCGTCGTCTGCCTGGCGATCCTGCTGAGCATTCAGATTCCGCTGCTGCAGCCACTGCGTTCAACGATCATCCCGGCCGTGTTCGCGCTGACGCTGTTCGCTCTGCCGCGAGCCGTGCTCGTGCAATTGCTGATCGGAACAGGGCGTCGATCCGAGAACGGTCACCTCGCTGAGCTGCTCTCGTGTGCGCCGGACGCACGACGTTCGTCACGGGGTATGCGCCTGATGTGGGCCACGGAAGCCAGGTGGCTGTTCATCACTGGCTGTGTCATCTTCTACTGGGCGATGATGAACCTGACGGCCGCGACTTTTCTCTGCCCGCCGACGGTTTCCATCTTCGGCAGTTCGATGGGCGTCGTTCCACTGCCTGTGCGGCTCTACGATATGATGCACTTTGGCCGAAACGGGCCGCTGTCCATGATGGCCCTGCTCAGCGTAGTTGTTCCCGGCATATTGATGATCGGCGCGGGTTGGCTCCTGCCCGGCCTGTATGTGCGATTGAAGCGCCGGCCGGCGCGTCCATGAGTCGAATTCGAATGCCGCACGCTGTCTGGAAACTCGACCACGCCTCGCTGGGCCGTGGCGGCTCACGTTTGAATGACATCTCGCTGGAGATTTGCTCCAGGCCGACCGCGCTGCTGGGTTGTTCCGGAGCGGGAAAATCCTCGCTGCTCAGCCTGCTGGCCGGGTTCGAGCGGCCTGTGTCCGGCAGCATCGACTTCGCGCCGCAACCCGCCGATGGACAGCTTCCTTTGTTCTGGAGCCCGCAGGATCATGGCCTGTGGCCGCATCTCACGGCGGAAGAACACGTCGCTCACGTTCGTCCCCAATCGCCGCGTATCAACCGCAGCGTGCAGGAATGGCTGCAGCTTGCCGACCTGACGAACCTGGCTTCCGCTCCGCCCGATCACATGTCGCAGGGGGAACGCTCACGTCTGTCGCTGATCCGCACACTGGCTTCCGAGGCGTGGGCCATGCTGTTCGACGAACCGCTCGTGCATGTCGACTCCGGGCACTCGATCGGATACTGGAATCTGATTCGGGAAGTCACAACACAACTGGACGGACCACTCGTCTATTCGACACACGATCCCGAATCGGTACTGCGGTTCGCGGAACACGTCGTGTGTCTTGACGCCGGACGAGTCGTCTTCAGCGGTCCGGTAAATCAGCTCTACTTCGAGCCACCGGATCGAGAGACCGCCGCGCTGCTCGGGCCATACAACTGGTTTGCCGACGACGACCTGCCACCGGGCACGCGAACCGACTGGCCCCGTTGCGTGCGACCTTTTGAAGTCAGTGTCATTGACGATGGGGAGTCCGGCCCGTTCCGTGTCACGGGCGCAACCACTATCGGCGGTCTCATGGAATTGACCCTGCAATGTGTGGAGACACAGGCTGCGATCTCGATCTCGGCACTCACATCAAATCCGCTGCCCAGTGTCGGTGCACTTGTCCGACTCGACTTCCAACCCGCACGGGCACGACAGGTTACGATCGGGAATCAGACCGACTCAGGAGATCGAGACCATGACCGGGCAAATCCAGATGATTGATTTTTCGCGATCGTTTCTGACGTTCCGCATCGATACCGACAGGAAACCACCCGGCACGGTCAGCCACCGTCCGCCGTACAGTCTGAACAATGCACGCATACAACTTGAATGCTGCTGCGACGTCACACAGAAAGTCACCGGCCAAACGAATAGGTTCGTGCTTGGAGCGAGTTGCAAGACTGAGCGGGTCGGTGTGGATCAGGATATCTGGACGGAACCGAACGCCGACTTCGTTCCCATCTTCTCCGACGACGGATTTCTCAATCTGAAGACATACTCCCGGGCGGGAATTGATGTCGAGCTGTATCCACCGGGCAGCGGCCGGCAGACGGACCGGCAGTCCGGCCGGCATGAGGACGTGTTCGATCGCACGCGCATCGACATCGTCGAACGTCCCGGCGAAGTCCTCACTTCCGCGGAAGCGATCGTGGGTGCGACGCTCGAACGGCTGCCACTCAATGCGCGCACAAGAATCGAGACAGACCGTTACGTCGCAGTCCTTGAGTATCCCGTCAAAACCATGAACGCCAACGAGCGGGACCAGATTTATCAGACCGACACCGGCCCGCTGCTGCTGCCCGATTTCGACGCTGATCCCGAGGCCATGCTGTCACGCTTCGAGCTGGCCTTCGCGGCCTTCAATTCCCCGAACTGGATCGAGTTTCTTGTGCGCGTTCCGACACCGGTCAGTGAAGACATCAACGTGTACCACTACTCGCAACCGGTTCGCTTCGAGGCACGCAACGAAGTCACCGTGTTATCTGACTAAGGAATGGGTCCGAAACAAGTTCCCGATTTCCGTGAGCCGACGGCGCTAGCCGCGGGCCCGAGGCTAGCGCCTACGGCTCACAATTTCGGGACTATTCCTAAGAACGCGTTGCGCCGTTCCTCACAACGAGCGATCTACTCATTGGTCGCGTTGTCGCCGGGATGAACCCCACATTGCGGCCGGTGGCGTGAACTGCGCGCGTTGCATCGCCATCGCTACGATGCCTCGCCCGTTTGTAGAGCATGATCCTGACAGGGAGTCCGTGATGATTGGCGACCAGCGAACGAGTCATAACTGCGTGGAATTCTCTCGACGTCGATTGATGCAGCTTGCTGGAACGGCTGCGGTCGGTCTGCCGTGGGTGATGCCTGGTCTTTCAGCAACGGCAAACGCGGCTGAAGAACTCGAACCGTTGAACCGCTTTCCGCGGATGGTTCACGAGTACTTCGTCGAACAGGTGCGTCGCGCGGAACGGCGCAAACTGCAGGCGATGTCGAAGCTCAAGACGAAAGAGGATGCCGAGAACCACGTCGAATCCGTGAGAAAGCGAATTCGTAAATGCTTCGGCCCGGAACCAGAGCGGACGCCGCTGAATCCCCGCATTACGAGAGTCGTCGAACGAGATGGCTATCGAATCGAGAATCTGATCTTTGACAGCCGCCCGGGATTCCCAGTCACCGCAAACGTGTACGTGCCAACGGGTCGCAAGCAGCCCATGCCGGGCGTCGTCGGGACGTGTGGCCATTCGACGAATGGCAAGGCCGAGAAGGCGTACCAGTCGTTTTCCCAGGGACTCGCTCGTCAGGGTTACGTCTGCCTGATCTACGATCCCATCGGGCAGGGCGAGCGTCTGCAGTATGTGAACGATGACCTGACTGCAAAGATCGGCTCCGGTGTGCGTGAGCATCTGCATGCGGGAAACCAGCAGTTTCTGGTGGGCGAGACGTTCGCGATGTGGCGCGCCTGGGATGGGATTCGCGCACTCGATTATCTGCTGACCAGGGATGACGTCGATCCTGACCACGTCGGTGTCACCGGGAACTCCGGCGGGGGCACGATGACCACGTGGCTATGCGGTGTTGAGCAACGCTGGACGATGGCCGCGCCAAGCTGTTTCGTGACGACTTTCCGTCGGAACATGGAAAACGAACTGCCCGCCGACACGGAGCAGTGTCCACCAAAGGCTCTCGCATTGAACTTGGACCACGATGATTTCATCGCGGCGCTGGCGCCGCGTCCGGTCATCCTGTTGGCCAAAGAGCGTGACTATTTCGATGCACGCGGCGCGGAAGAAGCCTACGCACGACTTCAGAAGCTCTACGGCCTGCTGGGCGTTCCGGAGAACATCAACCAGTTCATCGGACCGACAACGCATGGGTACTCGCAGGAGAATCGTGAGGCGATGTATCGCTGGTTCAACCAGGCGACGGACGCCTCGGACGCGCGGTCGGAACCTGAAATCACGATCGAGAAAGATGAGACGCTGTGGTGTACGCCCAACGGACAGGTGGCGGAACTGGATGGGACGCGCACGGTTTTCAGCTTTACACGTCAGGCATCCCGGAAGCTCGCAAAGCAACGCGGGACGGTTGAAGGCGACGAGCTGCAGATCGCTCTTCGTCACGTGCTCAAACTTCGAAATACAGCCAACCCCGTTCCGGACTACCGAATCCTGCGTTATCTGAATTCGCGTGAGTATCCGAAGCGATACGCGATCTCGTACGCCGTCGAGACGGAGCCCGGTATTCAGGCTCTGACTTACATGCTGTCGGATGACCGCTGGTATTCCCGACCGCCGCGGAACGGAACACGTGCGATTCTGTATGTCTCGCATCATTCCAGCGACGTGGAACTGCGCGACGAGCCACTGATCACAGAAGTGATGAAGGCCGAACCAGACGCAGCAATCTTCACGTGTGACGTGCGCGGCATTGGCGAATCCCGTCCTGAAACCTGCGGCGTGAATTCGTTTCGTTCGGCGTATGGCAGCGACTACTTTTATGCCGTCCACAGCCTGATGCTTGATCGGCCTTATGTTGCTCAGAAGACGTTTGATGTTCTGCGAGTGCTGGACTGGCTGAAAAGCATCGGCAGAACCGACGTGCATCTGGTCGCAAGGGGTTGGGGAGCGTTGCCCGCCACATTCGCGGCTGTGTTGTCTGATCAGGTGACTCAGGTAACGCTTAAGAATGCCCTGACGTCGTACTCAGACATGGCAGAAACCGAGCATTACGACTGGCCGCTTTCCGCCATGCTTCCCGACGTGCTCAGCCACTTTGACCTGCCGGATTGTTACCGGGCGATTCAGAGCAAACGTCTGCGTCAGATCGAGCCGTGGACTGCAACTCCCAACCAGTAAGGACCACGATGACAGACAGTTCCAGACCTGACTTCGGTTCCCCGGACCTTGCGTTGCCCGATGAAATTCGCGATCCCCTCATCAAACATCTGGACGAACTGCAGGAACGATATCTCCAGCGAGGCTGGGGTTATCGCGTCGGGTTCGGTTCACGTCCCGCGCTGCTGGTGATCGATCTGGCTTTGTACTGGACACAGCCGCACAACCAGATCGGTACCAGTTGCGATTCGATCGTAGAGGCAACATGTGACGTCCTGGCAGCTTCGCGTGAGGCAGGGATTCCTGTGTTCTTCACATCGTTCAATTACGACCCCGCCGATCCGCCGAGTCCCCAGAATCGCAAGCTGGTGATGGACCTCTCGCCGGAGAAAGTCGGGCTGCTGGAACTCGACGAACGACTGGCACGGCGACCGACCGAGAAGCTGATTCTCAAACGATACGCGTCGGCCTTCAAAGCGACGAACCTGCACGAAATGCTCACGTCACTGGGCGTCGACACACTGATCGTGACCGGCCTGAGTACAAGCCATTGCGTGTATGCCACGTGCCGCGATGCGACTGACAGTTTTCGGGTGATCGTGCCGCGCGAAGCGGTCGGGGAACGGTGTGAAATCATGCACCGTGTGAACCTGCTGGACATCGACATCGACCTGGGTGACGTCATGGATGCGGCGGATGTCGTGAACGCGATTCGCCAGACGACAGCTCCGGCTTAATGCGATCGTCTCGCCCGAGTGTCCGCCGGTTTACGCGTTCTCTTTGAGCATGCGAATGAACTCGCGCAGAAACTGTGTGTTGTCGTGCCAGACACGTGCGCTGACGATGTTGCCGTCCGTGACAACAGGCTGATCGACGTACGTGGCGCCACCCTGTTCCGCGTCCATCGCACACTTCGCGACAGTCGTCACCGTCCTGCCTCGAATGATGTCGGCCGCCGTTACGATTTCGATCCCGTGACAGACGACCGCGATCGGCTTGCCCGCGGCGTTGATCTCGCGCGTGATCCGCAGCAGGTCCTGGTCGTAACGCAGATACTCGGGAGCCCGCCCGCCGGAGATGAACATGCCGGCATAGTCGTCCGGGTTCACGTCTTTGAACGCGATGGTCGCGTCAATGAAGTAACCAGGACGCTCCTGAGTGATGTCCCACGGAATGCTCGAGTCCGGAGGAATCTCGTGCAGAACGGTGTGGTACTTCCGCGCCTCTGGACCAGCGACGACGACTTCGAAGCCATCTTCGGGGAGTCGGAAGTAAGGATAAAACGTGTCGAGAGCTTCCGTTGCGTCGCCAAGCGGCATCAGAACTTTGGGCATGCCAGTGTCTTTCTCATTCAAAGGCTGCAGTCACATCAGTCAGGCCGATCTGTAGTCCATGCGCATCAGTCCGGCAACCGGCAGCCCTTCGGTCGACTGTCGACTCACTCAAAACGAACAGAGTGTCGCTGTCTGTTCGCTGGACGGACCGCCTGCCCGCTGGACTTTCGTGATACTTGAAGTTGGCTTATGACTCTGATTGATTGAACAGAAGGCCGCGAAGATCGCAAAGGCAAAGCTGAGAGCGACTTACGATACAGAGGAGTTGTCTTCCTGAAACTTTGCGTCCTTCGCGACCTTCTGTTCCCTCGACTGCTCTGGGAGATTCGGTGACATGTTGAAGTATTTGCTCAATTCAGCGACTGGGTTAGCGGTGGTGGGTGTCGTGACGCTGTGTTGTCAGCGACATGTCACTGCAGAGGACGTGGATGATCGTCCGAATATTCTGCTGATCATGGTTGATGATCTGGGCTGGATGGATCTGGCGTGTCAGGGCAACCAGCTTGTCGAGACGCCGAACATTGATCGACTTGCGAATCAGGGGATGCGGTTCACCGATGCCTATGCGGCTGCTCCGGTGTGTTCGCCGACGCGGGCCGCCGTTCTGACCGGACTCGCGCCGGCCAGACTACGGATCACGAATCACATTCCGGACCAGAAACGGTTCATTCCCGACAACCCGAAACTATTGCCCGCTCCGATGCTCGATCATCTGCCGCTGGAGCACGTCACGATCGCCGAGCGATTGAAGTCTGCCGGCTATGACACGGCGTTCCTGGGCAAGTGGCATCTGTCGGGCAACGGATCGACTCGCGATGGAGGCAAGGGCAGGATTGAGTTCGCACCGGAGAATCAGGGTTTTGATGTAAACATCGGCGGCGCGGCTTACGGTGGTCCGCCCAGTTTCTTTTCGCCGTATCGCATCTACAGCCTGCCCGATGGTGCTGATGGCGAGTATCTACCGTACCGACTGGCGGAAGAGTCAATCAGTCTGATCGAGCGAAAACGTGAGCACCCGTTCTTCATCTGCCTGTGGAATTACACCGTTCACTGGCCAATGCAGGCGCCCGAGGATTTGCTGAAGAAGTACGAGTCCCGGACCGGACGCGGCCTGAACGACACTCGTTACGGTGCGATGATCGAGGCACTCGACGTTTCGATCGGCCGGATTCTGAAGTCGCTCGACGACAGCGGACAGGCGGACAACACGCTTGTCATCTTTGCGTCAGACAACGGTGGATTTGGTGGCGTCTCGGACTGTCGGCCGCTGCGCGAAGCCAAGGGATCGTTGTACGAAGGTGGTATTCGTGTCCCGCTGATTATCCGCTGGCCAGGCCATGTAAGGCCGGGAACAGTCAATTCGACGCCAGTCATCAGCATGGACTTCTTCCCGACTTTGCTTGAACTGGCGGGGCTCGAGTCCGATCCGTCGCAGCCGCTTGACGGCGAGAGCCTCGTTCCGGTGCTCAAAGAAACCGGAACGCTCAAGCGGGATGCGCTGTACTTCCATTACCCGAACTATGCCTGGCACCGGTCGAATCGACTGGGCGGCGCGATTCGTGAAGGCAACCTCAAACTGGTCGAGAACTTTGATGACGGGTCCGGCGAACTCTACGACCTGGCAAACGACCTGAGTGAGAAGCATGACCTTGCCAGCGAACGTCCCGCTGATGCAGCAAGACTGCGGAAACGACTTGCGGATTGGCGACACGAAACGAAAGCGGCCATGCCGTTGCCGGTCGCTCAAAACGACCAGTAGATCCGGCCGTAACGGAGCGAACTGACAGATGACGGACACCTCGACCGACGTCAAACAGACATGGGTTCTGGAGATGCTGACTTCGGCTGAACTTCGGCCGAAGAAAAGCGACCGTGACGACCTTGTCGTGCAGCAGGTTGTGCCCGTCTGTCCCGAATACAACTGGTTCCTGCATGAGGTGGTCGGCGCGGAATTTCACTGGGGCGGTCGCGAGAACTGGCGTGAAGCCGAATGGACCGAGTACGCCAGCCGCCCGCTGCTGCAGACGTGGGTGGGATACGTTGCGGGGACTCCGGCGGGATACTTCGAGCTGGAGAAGCAGGACGACGGCAGTGTGCGCATTCACTGTTTCGGCTTACTGCGTCGCTTCTTTGGTGCCGGAATCGGCGGGCACCTGCTGACGGAATGCGTGCTGCGGGCGTGGGAGCTGGGAGCGAATCGCGTCTGGCTATCGACCTGCAGTCACGATCATCCGCACGCGCTGCAGAACTACCAGGCTCGCGGGTTCCGCATTGTCGAAGAACGGACAGGTCCGGCGAATCGCCCTCGACCGTCAGTCATCTTTACCAGCGGAATGGACTCGTAGCGGTCGTCGGTTGCAATCGGTCAGTTACCCGCTGATCCGCGGCCTGCGTACTTGCGATTGAATTCGTCCGGGTCGAAGGCATCCCGCTCGGTGTCGGAATTCTCTGTCTGTCGCAGGACATCCTGGAACCCGACCAGCTTCGGCTGGCGCGGATTTGTGCCATCAAACTGTGGCTGGTCTGAGGGAATCCGGAGTTGGGTCGCGGCTGGTGCAGGACTTAGTCGGACGGGCTCGCTGTCGCGAATTCCGAATTCGGGCAACTCGCTGGCAGGTAGGGGTGATTGCTGCGGGACGCCTCCGACTGGGGTTCGAGTCTGTGAGGCAATCGGCAGTCGCGCCTGGAACGGTGATTGGCGTTTGCGAGCCGCGTTCGGAAACAGCTCCGCGACGGCGGCATGTAACCACGTTGTCACCAGTTCGATCTGACGGGCGGCGACTGGACCGTGAAACACGGACTGGCCGCCGTGCGAGCCACGCGTTACTTCCAGCACGGCACTCGAGCCCGGGTCAGTCGGGTCGACGTGCTCAAGAATCACCGCGAGATTTCGTTCCGATTTCAAGCGATGCGTACCCGCCCCGACTCGGAAGCGATCGAGTTCAAAGCCGTTGGATGCTGACGGGCCATGGCAGCGCGCGTTGCCGCAGCGGTTGAACAGAATCGGCTGAATCGTCGTGACAAACTGTCGGGCTGTTTCCGGTTTCAGGCCGGCCAGGCTGTGTACGCGAGCCGCACCATCGGACGGGGCGAGGTCCACTCGTACCTCTGCTTTCGCAGGCAGTTCCTGCGGTTCGAGTGACGCCACCGCGCGGTTGACATGTACTTCCAGTCGCTTGAGCATCAGACGAGCGGTTTCGTTGGCCGGATCGAGTTCCATTGCCGACCGGACTTCCAGCGAGGCTTCGCGCAGCAGTTTCTGGCTCAGACACCAGTCTGCAAGATTGAGATGACTCGAAACCGTCGGATTGCGCAGCAGTTGCAATCGCAGGCTTAGATAAACTTCTTCGATATCGTCGGCGTCCAGACGCACCTGGTCGAACGGGATGACCACGTGCCCGTGCTTCGCCGACACAAGCCAGCCCGTAGAAATCTGACGCAGGCGTCCCTGGACCACGCGTCCGGTCCGCAGCAGCAGCACTCGCTCACCCGGTACGGGCGATGCGGCGCGGACAGGCGATTCGGCGAGCGCGACCAGCAACAGTGCCAGCAGGCAGATCACGAAGCATTTCAGATCAGTCATCGACAGAAATCCCCGGTGGGTCGGATGAGCGACGATTGGCCTCGGTCGACTTTACGACAGAATCGGCGGGATCGAACGACGGCCTACCACGGAATGTGATCGGAGTGCTGATCAGTCCGTGAAGTTGAATGCGGGAATCGTCCAGCACCTGTCGCTGCATGGCATCTGGAGTCTGCAGGCTGGCCAGACGGGTCGTCGGTGCGACGACCGAATCGCGACCGTCAAACCTGAGGTATCGATGCCAGTCATTCGTCAGCCGTTGGCCGATGCAGGTGATGAGCGATCCGGATTGCGACGACCAACCGCGAACGGAAAACACGCAATTGGTACTGTGGACCGAGATGTGCGATTGCCTGGCGGCCGGCCCCTCTGCAAGTCGCATCGCGATCAGGCCGCTGGAACCCCGGACGGTCACCCGATCCAGCTCGAACGTGCGCGCAACCGGTTCTGCGTCTGGACCGACAATAAACAACGGCCCGCCAGCCAGCTTGAGCGTGTTCACGCAGCGAACGCGGCGCACAGGTCCGGCCAGTTCGATCGACGAAATACCACCGCTGAACCGGCAGTTCGAAAAGCTGAGTTCACCCGCCAGCGGATCGGAGGGATCCAGTGCCTCCCAGCGCAGGAAAGCCTGATGCCTGATTCCGGGCACCTCGCTGGAGACCGGTTCCGGTCCGTCGTAGTCCTCCGGGTCGCCGACGGTCATTGCCCACTTCGTCACGCAACCAGTCATGTGCAGTGACTGCGACTGGCAGACCACTGCGGGAGCAGGTGCCGGTTGAGTCTCGCCTGGCGCCGTGGGGAAACTCGACGGGCCATTAAGAGACTGAGGAATGATCTCGACATTTTCGAGATGCAGTTCGGTCGCGCGAAGTTGCCATGGCTCGCCGGTCACGACGACCCGTGCCGGATCGCCTGCGGGGCCTTTCAGAGTCAGCCGGCCTCCCGCCCAGACGATCGACGCCGCACGCCAGGGACCAGCGTCGGGGAATTCGATGACTCCGCCGGCAGTCGGTTCGGGAATCGACTGGAGAACCGGCACAGTTGCGTCCGGCACTCCCGAGAAATCACCCGGACCTGCGTCACCAGAACCCGTTGATCCCTCGGTATCCGCAGACGCTGAAGTGACGGCCGCATACTGAATCGCGAGCCACTCGCCAAAACGATCGATCGAGGCCGGTACCGTTTCCCGGCCGGCAAACAGATGCAGTGACGCGAGGGCCAGCAGCACAGCCGCTGACGCCAGCGCAAACCGGCTTGTCGTGCGTGTTCGCTCTGTCGGGGCGATGGACCGGGCCACTGGATGATGAAACTGCCCGGCGAATCTGGCCAGCACTTTGCGAGCCCGACGTCCCGGCTGACCCAATATCGGTCGGCTGATTCCTGCACGCGGCGTTGCGGGTCCCACAAGGACTTCGCGGGCAATCGCTGGCCGGTTGGCCGGATCCGGCTCGGTTAGCCAGGTAATTGCCTCAGCCAGTCGAATTGGCGTTTCCGGAGCAAGCTCGCGCACGTCGAGAATCCGCTCGGTCTGATGGGCGGCGAGTTTTGCCAGCGGGTCACCCGTCGGATGCGGTGGTCGTCCCGTGAGTAACTGCCACAGCACACACCCGATGGCGTACAGATCCGAAGCTGCGGATGGATGGTCGCCCGTGCCGATCAATTCCGGAGCGATCCCGTCGTTGCGTTCCGGTTCGACGAAGGCACTGATCTCGAACGCCGGACAAATTGCCAGTCGAATCCCGGAATCCACCAGAACCAACTGGCCTCCAGCCGACAGCAGCAGATTGCCCAGCCGAATCTCGCCATGCACAATCCTGCACTCATGCAACGCGCCGACGATGTCCAGTAACTGTCGTGCGATTTCCAGAACGGAGCGTTCGGGCAAGCGTCCACGCCGCAACAGCATCTGGCCCAGTGTCAGGCCCTCGGCGGGACGACTGACGATGGCCAGTCGAGTTTGAGTCGCCATCCGAGTGTCGCGGCCGGCACGCCCGCCATCCCCTCGGATTGAATCCGCAGGCAGCTCTCGGCAGGCACGCGGAATCACGACGCCGGGATGATGGCATCCTCGGCCGCGTTCAATCAGTCGCTGCAGCCGTTTCATCGTCGGTCCGCGTAACTCGGACGGAATGCACACGCGTTTGACGACACACGTAGATCGCTCGCCGGGCAGCCGTGTCAGAAACGTCTCACTGTCCGGACCGTGACCAATCCGATCCAGCACGATGGACGGTCCAATTTTCAGCCGATCGTGGTCAACCGCTTCGATGGACCGCGCCTGAAATGACGTAAGCACACGTCGCTGGACGAGTGCATCCAGCCAGACGGAATCAAATCCGGGCAGATCAAAGGTCAGGTGCCGCACCCGAGATGCGCAGCGTCGCAGATCGCGCGCAGAGCACAGCTTCTTCGACAGCAGCACCTGCTGCAGTTGTCTGGATGGAGGCTCCAGGGCGGGATTCCTTTCCCAGGCTTGGAAGCGATGTTTGGCCCGGTCGGGCCAGCGACAGGCGTCGGCGTGGCGACAGCTTTGAGCGTTTGAGAGGGGGGAGGATCGCGAGGTGGGGCGGGCGTTATCCCACATCGTGGAATCGGCCTCAAGATGAGGCCGGATTCAGCGGTGCAGTACAAAGCCCCGAAGTCGCGACGCAAGTGGTTCATCCGGGAGTTGTTGTGGGAGTTTCCAGACGGTCGATCTCTTCCAGCATGGACCGCAAGAAGGGCTCGATGTCCGTGACAATGGGAATCGTCTGGAACGATCCGCGATCGCTGAGTTTGATGACAGTCGACGGATTGATGTCCACGCAGACGACTTTCACCCACGCGGGCAGCAGGTTGCCCACCGCCACGGAATGCAGCATGGTCGAGAGCATCAGACAGAAGGTGATGTCACGCACGCCCTCGCGCATCTTCTGCTGAGCTTCCAGTGCATCCGTGATGACCTCGGGCAACGGACCATCGTCGCGGATGCTGCCGGCGAGCAGGAAATCGACGTTGTGCTTCACGCAGTCGTACATGATGCCCGACTTCAGGACGCCCTGGTCAATAGCCTGTCGGATGCCACCACAGCGGCGGATGGTGTTGATCGTTCTGAGATGGTGTTCGTGGCCGGCCTGAATGATGTCACCACGTTCGAGATGCACGCCCAGGCTCGTGCCGTAGATCGCCTGTTCGATGTCGTGTGTCGCCAGCGCATTCCCCGCGTACAACTGGTTGATGTAGCCTCGACGAATCAATTCGCTCAGGTATCTGCCACTGCCGGTGTGAACGATGGCCGGTCCGCCGACAACCAGTGTCTTTCCGCCATTACGTTGAGTGTCGACCAGCATGCGGGCAACCTGTCGGGCGGCGACTCGCTTGGGCTTTTCGGTCGAAACCGAACTGTCCATGAATTCGAATGTCGCGTGTTTCGTATCACGCTCTTCTGGAAACACACGCACACCGACGTGCCCCACAACAATCTTCTGCCCGGGGTTAACCGCCGTCATCGGAAGACATCGAGCGATGTCAGCGTCGGCCTGCACGGTAATTCCACAGTCCATTTCCTGATCATCGACCGCGATCCATTTTCCACTCAGCCGAACCTCGGTCCGCTGGTTTGTGGTGCTGTAGAAACCTTCGGGAAACGCGCCGTCGATATCGGCTTCGACCAGCCGACAGTCCGTCGCGGTCACGGGTACCGCTCCGTGATCCAGCAACTGCGCGAGAATCTCGTCGAGTCGTTCCCGCGTATCGGCCTGGACTTCCACCAGGGCATAGCTCGGATCGCTGCGCCGCTGCCCGATGCTGATCTGCAGGATCGTGAATGCACCCTGCATGGCCGTAATGCAGTCGAGAATCTTCGGCAGCAGCAGGCTGTCGATGATGTGCCCGGAAATCTCGACGTTCTCGACAGCAGAACCAGTCGATTCGCTCATACGGCACCTGAGGGTTGATGTGAGGACTTGATCCGTCTGCAGCACATTGTCCCGCACATTGGCCTTATCAGGGGAGATCAGTTCTTCGAGGCGTCACGCTTCGCGGCTGTTCGGAGATCGAATGATCCCCCTTACCAAAGCGACAGAGCCGCAAACACATGACCTCACGCAGAGATGTTGAAAGCGCGCGCATCTCCGACGATGGAAGAACCTGGGGCGGCTTCTGAGACACACTTGGAAGCCAATGCCTGGTGGCACGAATATCGAATATCGAACAAGGAATGTCGAAGTCCGAAGTGAAGCACTTCATCATTCGAAGTTCCTTGTTCGACATTCGATATTCATTGCGAAAAAACCAGCGACAACATGTTGGTCAGGATCGAAGGGCCTGATTGGACAGCGCCACTTTGGACTGCGGTGATGCATCACCGCTTTCCCATTTTCATCGCGGCGCAGCCGCTTTCGGTAACGTGCCGGCGATCCCGCACTCACGAGCCGGAGAGAGAAAGCGGCTACGCCGCAAATAGAGAATTTGAAAGCGACGATGCATCGTCGCACTCCAGAAGTGGCGCTGTCCAACTAAGCACGTAGCGCAATTTCGAGCGGCGCGAACAGACCAAATGCAGCGTCCGTCCATAACCAGTCAGACTCGCCCGGGAAGAAACTGGCGTCAGACGTCTGTTGCCCGGAATCGTCGTCCAGGTCTGCCAAGTTCACTAGCGAGTCATCCAGTGCGCTGACTGCAATCGATGCGAGCAACGGATCGACTGGCTCAACTCCATCACCATTCGGGTCTTGGCGCTTTAACTGCGATTCAACGGCCGACGGTGAGTGTTCCGAAATTCGATTGGACGCCGATGAACTGCGACCACTTGTGATCGCCACGGCAGCCTGGTTGGACTCCCCGCCTTGTGGCGCGGAGAGAGCCGCAGGCGGACGCCATTCGCTCGGGAATCCGCCGTCGTAGGTTTGCGGGACCAATGAGTTCCGGGCGCTACCGAAGTTGCCTGCAAACAGTGAGATATCCGCGAATCCCACGATTCCGTCGTGGTCAAAATCGGCCCGGTAGGCGCCGTCATTAGTTCCCAACGATGTGCCGAACACAACGGCCAGTTCCGCCACGTCGCTAAAGCCGATCGATCCGTCGTCGTCCAGATCGAACATCACCGGCCAGACTTCAATCGAGGTTGCCGTCTGTGCATTCACATCCGCGGCAACTCCGCCGGACATGCTGATGGCAACGCTCTGAACGAGGAACTCGTCGTCAATGGTCGGCAGGATGTATTCACCGGACAGGTTATTCGGCAAATCTGCTTCGGCGCGCACTTGAAAGAACACGCGTGCCAGCAACGCAAAGTCGGTAAGGGCAATCGACGTCTGCGGTGTGCTGGCCGACACGCCCTGAATCAATCCCGAGGAATTATCGATCATCCCCTGCCGTGTGTCGGTAAACGCAGCTCCGTGATCGATTGTTGTGGCTTCGAACAGCCGTTCTGTCGTGGCTTCGAACAGCAGTTCGTCGAAGGCGATGTCGACAGTAAAGCTTGCGACGGCGGATGTGTCATCGGCTGGTGTGCTGGCCCACACCTCGACGACAAACTCATCCCACTCGTCCAGGAAGTCGACGTTATCGGGAATCGTTGTGGTCTCGCCGTTCGGGTCGGTTGTCGTTGATGTTCGGCGAATCCGCAGGTCGACCTGCACAGACGGGGCAGTAGCCTGTGCGATCTCCCATCCAATGTCATCCAGTCCTGCCACGTCCAGCGGCGTGGGCAGCTTGCGAGTACCGACGAGGATCACCGGATCCATCGCGGTTTCGGCGCCGTTGTCGGTTGTTCCATCCTCCCAGTGACCGCCGATGCCGCCTTCGATGAACTGCACCGGAGGATTGCCTGCCAAGTCAAACTCCGCAATCGCGGCGGGTCCGGTGAATGACGTTCCATCCACCAGGTTGTCCCACGAGTCGGCCGTCCCGAAGCCAATCAGGTGGTACAGCTCGTGAATCGCGACCGACAGAAAGTCTGACTCGCCGTTGTCCAGTCCGGACGTGTCGATTCCGAAGTGCCAGTTGGTTGTGGTGTTAAACGTGACCGTCCCGCCCCACGGTCCGAAGTCGGTTTCCTGCGCGTCCGGCAACAGTGCTCCGGCCTGGCCTCGTCCGGCAACAATGTCGAGCCAGGCCCGCGTGCCTCTGGCACCGAAACCGCCCGGACCTCCGATCCCCAGTGTCGCGCCCAGCTCACGACCACCGGCGAAGACACGAATGACGTTCTCGTCGATCGTCAGGTTGTCGGTCTCGACCAGATCGCCATTGGACGGGTTGGGGTAGTTCGCCGTCCACGTGTCACCCGGGCTGATCGACCCGGGCACGATCGCAGTCAGCGTGTCGTCAAGATTGGCCAGGACGATTTCACCAGCGGCGACCAGAGCATCACGACTTTCCATGTCGTTAAAGAAGCCATTTGCGTCGAGCGAGAAATCGAAGTCGAACGTAATCGTCAGAAGCATGCGTGGTTCGAGTCGCTCGGCATGGCGACCGGATCGCCTGTGTCGACGCGTTCTGCGGAACCAGGATTCTCGAAACATGACGCTGCCGGATTGAGGAACGGGGCGGCCCGGCGTGTAAGACGGGCACGGATCTCTTTACATACGGTTGATCGTGTCCGCGACATCCATGCTATCGAGACAATCAGGCCATTGGAGGGGATCGCATGTCCCGCCGAGACTTTCAGTCGGCAGTACTGGTGCAACAATAACAGCCGTAAGAACCCACAAGTGCCCAACACTACGAGATCACCATGGCTCAACAGCCAAATCTGCTGCTGTTTCTGACGGACGGAATGCAGGCCGCGACCGTCGATCCGGGGCATCCGTGCCTCACGCCCAACATCGATCGATTCGCCGAGCGTGGCGTGCGATTCAGTCATGCGCACACAACATGCCCGACCTGTTCACCGGCGCGCGCGAGTCTGATGACCGGACTGCTGCCGCACAATCACGGAGTGCTGGAAGTCGAACACGGTCGCGATGCGGATCAGTGCGTATTGCGCACAGACAAACCGCACTTTGCACAGAAGTTGTCGGCGGCCGGCTATCGCACCGGCTATTTCGGCAAGTGGCACGTTGAGCGTACGAATCAGCTCGAACCGTTCGGCTGGCAGGAATCGATCGTTAAGGGAGCAGAGCATTTGCGAGGACTCGGCCGCGGCGACCAGGGACCTCGCACGTATGAACTTGATGAATCGCTGACCGGCTACGTGGAAGGCCCGCCTGGCTACAACAGCGTGCTGCACTGGGGCGTGACCGATACGCCCATTGAAACGCGCTATCCCGGCATCACTCTGCAGGATGCGGAGGCGTTCATCGATCGTGCCGTCCCTGGCGACAATCCATGGTGTTGCTGTGTCAGTTTCTCGGAACCGAATGAAGCCCTGGTCGCCAGCCGCGACGCATGGAACCGCTATGACCCGTCGGCTCTTCCATTACCGGACAACTTCTTCGACGACATGACCGACCGACCGAATCTCTATCGGCGAGAACAACAGATTGGTCGAAACATTTCCGAGGACCACTGGCGTGCTGCCCGAGCCTGCTATTTCGCGCGCATCAGTGAACTCGACCATCAGTTCGGCCGGTTGATGCAAAGACTGGATACGGCCGGAGCGCTCGACAACACGATCGTAGTCATGCTGTCTGATCACGGTCGCTATGTGGGGGCTCACGGTTTCGAGGCTCACAACTTTGGACCGTTCGAGGAGATTTACCGTATCCCGCTGATCATGGCAGGTCCGGACATCGCCGCTGGAGTCACCTGTACGGCTCCTGTCAGCATCGCGGATCTGTGTCCGACGTTGAGTGAGTTGAGCGGCAGCGAGCCGATTGAGGTTGCGGACTCTCGATCTTTCGCCTCGCTTCTCTCCGATCCGACTGCGGATCATCCCGAATTCTCGACCGGGTTCGCCGAGTACCACGGAACACGTTTCTCACTGACGCAGCGAATCGTCTGGCGAGACAACTGGAAATTCGTCTTCAATGGATTCGACTTTGACGAACTCTACGACCTGCAGGCAGACCCGTATGAAATGCGGAATCTGGCTGCGGATCCAGCGCAACAGTCGCGTGTTGAAGCAATGATGAGTGACGTCTGGGACTGGATCCGCCGCACGCATGACCGCGCGGTTCTGGAGACTCACTATTACTCGATGCGTCTGGGAGTGATCGGGCCGAATGCTGCAAATCAACCGTGACTTGGCCGACTGAATCTCAGAGAATGTCGGCGGTGATTTCAGATAGCCTCACCACCGTAGCGTCTGAACCGAATATCCTGAGTCGTCGTTTGCACGACAATCTCTCGCCACATCTGCCTCGTGAAATCTTTCAGGGTCCGGTACATGCTTCATTCGACTCGCATTGCCACCGAAAAACAAACTGCCCGGCGTATGCTGCGGACGCTGTTCTTAATTGCCCTCGGCATCGGTGCCGTGGCCGCGGCAATTACGACGCTGCCTGACAGCGATACATCAACCACGGTGGCCCTGACGCCTGACGCTTTGCCTGAAGAGAATGTTAGAGTCGGTATTGCTACTGAGAACATGCACGTCTACTGGAAAGTCGCTGCAAACGAAAACTCGGAGTACAAGGCGACGCCAGATCACAGCAACGTTCGCCGTTCTGATTACGTAGGTCCAGACGCCTGTCGCAAATGCCACCGGAAACAGCACGACGACTGGTCAACGCATTCGCACCGTTGGATGAACGCGCTGGCTACGGACCGTACAGTCAAAGGGGACTTCAGCGGTACGAAATCAATTGTCTTCCATGGTGCGACCGGTGAATTCTATAGAGAAAACGATCGATTCCTGATGCGGATTTCACGCAAAGACAGCACTCAGGTGCACGAGATTCATCAGACGCTTGGCTCTCGCTTTTTTCAGTACTACATCGGTGCCGCTACACAAGGCGCGCCGCCTGACGGATCCGACACAGACGATGTCCTGCCATTTGGCTACTGGCTCGATCGTAAGATGTGGGTACCGATCGTACACATCACTCCAGAACTGCCGGATGAAGATGGGCGTTTCAACGTGTTTGATCCGGCACCCCCACATGCTGGTCAACCGGGTGAACTTAACTACGCCGCACGCTGCAGTCACTGCCATGTAACATTACCGCTTTCAGATGTGATGTTCCGGTACCCCGAGTTGATTGGCAATCACGCACCGTCTGCGATGTACATGTCCGTAAGTGACTACATGTCGAGCCAGTACCCCGAATTCCTAACCAATGTGTCATCCGATGGAGCGAATGACTTATTGCGTCAAATGGACGCATTGAGATGGGATCTTGCGGAAACACCTGCATCCCAGAGAGCCGTCACTCTGGGCATCAGCTGTGAGGCCTGTCATCTGGGGTGTCGCGCCCACACTGAGGGAGAACGAAAGAAGCCATCCTTCGTTGCCAGCGGCCCGGAACTGTATCTGGCGGAATTTACCAAACCCGTCGATACAGGTCGGACAGTAGCCAACATAAACTGGGTCTGCTCGAGATGCCATTGGGGAGACCGGCCACAATTTGCAGCCGGAATGGCGACATGGAATTCTACTGAGTTCGCAGATGCCTCACGCGGCGCGTGTTATTCCCAGTTGACCTGTGTTGAATGTCACGATCCACATCGCCCTATTGGCCCAAAGTGGACCCGCTCGCTGGAACAGGACGACGCAGTTTGTCTGAAATGTCACCAGACATTCAGCGATCCTGTACAGCGATCGAGTCACACACATCATCAGGCGGGCTCAGAAGGTGACAGTTGCATTAACTGCCATATGCCAAAAATAAATGAAGGCATGCAGGATGTCGTACGTACGCACACGATCTACTCACCCACAGAGCCAGAGATGATCGAACGCGCACATCCCAACGCCTGCAATCTTTGCCATCTCGACAAAGCTGTTGACTGGACGCTGCAGCATCTCACGGAATGGTACAACAGCGAATTCCTGGAAAACCGCATCGCAAAGAACTACCCGGAGCGCGAGGAACCCTTGGCCCGCGTCTGGCTGACTCATGAAAATGAATCCGTTCGTCTTGTTGCGGTTGATGCTGCAAGTCGCCGCGAAGCACAATGGGCATTGCCGGAGATTATCGATCAACTCGACGACCCTTATCTGCTGAACCGGCAATTTGCTCTCATGGCTGTGGAACGGATGCAGAATACTGAACTGAGTGAATTCGGTTATCGCTTTTACATGACAAAAGCCGAACGGCAGGCACCGTTGAAGCAGATTCGGCAACGGTTCCTTCCATTGGTTGAATCAACTGTTGCTGGTGAACTGTCTGAAGACTGATCGAGACCGGACGCCGCAAGAACGCCTCCAGCCTGTCGGCTATTTTCGCGTTGCCTTGAGCGAGTCGATAGCGGCGCTGAGGAGCTTGAAGTCAGACGCGCTGGTGGCCGGTCTCTGATCTACAGGCACGGGTCGCTTTTCGAAGGGGTCGCTTGTGGTGTCAAAGAACCTGCCGTCGTTGTAGAGCTTCCACCGTTGAGTCTTCGCGAAGAAACGAGTCCCGCGGCTTTCTGCGTACGCCCATGTTCGCGGTGACCGAGTTCCGTTGGTCAAAAGCCCGGAAAAACTGTGCCCATCCAGTTGCACTCCCGCCGGCAGCGTACCTCCGATCAATTCAGCGAATGTCGGCAGGACGTCACTGAAGTCGATCAAGTCATTCAATGTCTGGCCGGACTTAATGACTCCTGGCCAATTGGCGATGGCCGGGACGCGCGTCCCCCAGTCGGTCAGGTCGCCTTTGCCGCCGGGTATGTCCTCGCCATTGAATCTCGACACGACGTTCTCGTAAACAAACTTGCCGTTCTCAAGTGCCGAGAGCTTTGAACGGCCCGCCGTGCCGTTGTCCGTCGTAAACAGAATCAGCGTATTGTCACGAATCCCGAGATCGTCGATGCCTTTCACGAGTCGGCCGACTTCGACGTCCATCATCTCGGCCATCTCCTTGAAATTGTCGTAGCGCCCGCGCGAACCGTACGGCACAGCCTCGCCAATATCGTCGGTCACGTCGTGACACAGCGCCATCGAGTAAAAGGCCAGAAACGGCTTTTCCTTATTGCGCCTCATGAAGTCGACCAGGTAGTCAACATATAAGTCCGGGCCATATTTGCCCGCCGTGTCCGTGCGGATTGCGCCGTTCTGGTAGATCATCGGTTCGTGATATCGCGCGCCTTCGTGCCAGCCGAACACGGACCACTCGTCGAAACCAAGTCGACGCGGGTGATCCAGGTCGTCCTTCATCAGGCAAATCTGCCACTTCCCGGCAACAGCCGTGGCGTAGCCGGCGTCTTTGGCGACATGGGCAAACGTCTGCTTTTCAGATTGCTTCGGGAAGCTGCCCCACTTAGGGCTGCCCAGATGCCGTGGATAGCGACCGGTGAGTAACGTCACTCGTGTGGGATGGCAGACTGGCATGCTGTAACAGTGCTCAAACTTCGCACCGGTCGCGGCCAGCCGGTCGAGATTCGGCGTGCGATATGAACTGCCTCCATAGCAGCCCAGAACTTCCCGCCCGACGTCGTCGGCCAGAATGAACACGATGTTCGGCTTGTCCGCCGCATGGCAGGGAAGAGCAACAAGCAGGACGACAATCGCAATACGTAACACGCAGGCGTCTCCTCAATCTGATTCACACGCTGACTTCGATCAGTTCACGAATCCCCGGTTTACTCGACTTCGTACTCCCGCAGGTAGCCGAGAAACTCGCGGCGGTGTTCTTCCTCGTCGCCGAGTGCCTGAATACACAGATCCTGCGTGACGTAATCGACTCCGTCACACAGCTTGATCAGCTTGTTGTACTGTTGGATGGCCGAGTTCTCTGCGGCGATGACTCCCTTAATCACGGCCACGACGTCGGTGAGCTTAGCCGGTGGTTGCAGATCTGATTGAGCGGCTGTAAACGACAGGCTGCCGGGAACGACACCGCCGAGCGTCTTGATACGCCGGGCCAGTGTCTGGGCATGCAGCATCTCGGCCTGAATGTCGGCCTGCAGTGCTTTCTTAATTTCCTCAGCACGGACTCCGTCCAGGTTGATTGAGTTGGCGATGTAGTTCATCACCGTTTCCATCTCCATCCAGTAGGCCACGCCCAATTCGCGGACGACGGCTTCGCCAGTGTCATTGTCGGCCATTAAAAACATCTCCTGAGAGGTTAGTACTCGAAGTGTTGGTCACGCGATCAACGGCTGCCAGTCTCGGTATTGGGCAAAGACGCCTGCTTGACGCCCAGTTGAGAGGCGTTGCCGACCTGGTTCAGAGCCCACTTGCGTAGAATCTGATAGCCCGGGTCTTCAGGCTGATAGCGACGACCGCCCTGATGGCCTTCTTCCTTCCCGTTCTGAACATTCAGCGGTTTGCGTAGCAGGAAGCTCTTGTCGACGTCCGCATGATTCACCCGCTTCTGCAGCTTGCGATAGTTTTCGAGCAGCTTTGCGATCGGTAGATAGCCCGCGTCGTCCGGACGACTCAGTTCGAGCGGCGGAACGCGTCCTTTGACTCCGTGACAGGCAAAGCAGCTTCGTTCGTCGCCGCGCAACACACGGTTCATTTCCGGAGTGACGTAGTCGCGGAAGTATTCAAAATCCGCCACAAATTCTTTGGGAAGTCCGTCGTCGCCAACTTCGATGAGTTTCGGTGTCTCCTTGCCGACCGCATCGGTCAGCTCTTTCACGAAGTTATTGCGATTCTGCGAGAGGACATTCTTTGCATTCTTGACGACATCGTCCCGTTTCTCGAACGCCAGCATCATCTCCAGTGCGGTGAGCGCTTCCGGATTCCGACGCAGTACCGTTTTTTGAGCCATCGTCACCGCCAGTTTTCGAGTGTCCGGATCGGCATCTTCCCGAAGCTGATCGAGAAACAGTTGCAGCGCCCGTGTGCGGACCTGTTCCAGCGGGTCGATGGGTGGCAGTTTGCCGGGGACAACGTCGGGCAGCTCACGCTTGTGGGTGAGGATCCATTCCACGCTGGGCAACCAGAGGCGCGCCGACTGCGGATGCTCGAACGACTCCGGCAGGAACTCGAGCATCGTGTCGATGTGCAGGTCCGGGTTGGAGCCGATGACTTCGCCCAGTCCGCGCGACAGGTACCAGTTGGCTTCCTGAGCACGTTCCAACTCTGCGCGCTTCGCGGCGTCAGTGATCGCCTTCAAGTCCTCGGCTGAGTGGAATGGATCGAATTTGGGCGTGATGTAGCCAAACACCTCACGCTGCTGCTCAAGCGTATCCGGGATGACCCACTTGATACGGGCAAACATCTGCAGGATGGGATCGGAAAGCTGCTTCCGCCGTGATGGCTCAGCCGCTCCGCGATGGATCTGTCGCATCAGTGGTTCTACTCGTTCCGGCACGGCAACCAGTTTCGCCGATCGCGGATCGGACACGCTGGCCGCGGCAATCGGTCGCAGATGCTCGGGGCCATCCAGTGAGTACTGGATCAGCTTCTGCTGCAGGTCCTCGTCTCTTACGTGGGACGAGCCTTCAAGGCCGACCTGCAGCAGCCCGGTATCGGTCAAGTAGTTCGGCAGCTTCTCGACATCGGCGAAGTAGTACATCGCCGCGTTACCAAAAAGGTCCGACGAAAAATCAGTGACGTATCCCATCTGGCCAGGTCCGCCGTCACCACCATTGTTGTTGTAGAACGTCGCGCCAACGTTGACGATCCGAGCGGCCATACGTCGGCCGACTTTCGGAACTGACTCGGACTGTTCGCTCAATGTGATGTTCAGTGTCTGGAACAGTTTCGCCAGCTCCGGATACTGGTGCTGCTTGCTGGAGTTGGCGTTGTGTCCGTTGGCAATAAACAGAGCCTGTGACTGATACCGGATGGAATTCTCGACGAGCGCATTCGCTTCCGGTCGCTGCAGAAGATCGACCCAGGCCGCATTGATGGCCTCGCGCACGGGGGGATTCCAGACCCACCAGTTCCAGGCCGATCGAAGGGACCAGGCGCGCACGGCCGGATGCGGGTCCGTGTTCATCCCGTTCGTAATGGCAGCCGTGAGATCACTCCACTCGACAGAGATCCCTGGCATGACACCGTCGACGCGCATGAGCAGAGTTTTCGCAGCGGACTCACGCACGTAATCATCTTTACTCTGACACGCGGCCATCACAGCGTCCCAGCCACGATCGTCGATCAATGTCTGTCGCATGCCCCATTGAGCGGCTTCACGGACGGATTTCGCGGGATCGCCGAGCGCCTCGGCAAGTGGCTCGACACCTTCTTCTGAATGGAGTCCGCCGAGTCCGATCATTGCCTGAAAGCGGACCATAGGACTCTCGTGCTTTGCTCCCGCAAGCAGAATCGGCAGCAGGGTAGCGTTATCGACATTAGCGGCGCGGCGAATGCGCTGGATGGTTTCGGGAAGAGTTGTCTTGCCGCCTTTTTGCAGATAGTCGACGAGCTTGTGCTCTGGCGGTTCAACCGGAAACAGACGCGACAGCGCGTGGAGTGCATAACTTGTCGACACGAAACCCGTCTGCGACTGACCTTTCCAGAAGCCGCTCGGGTGCTGCAGTCCCAGCAATCCCTTGACGCCCTTCGCGACCGTCGGATCATCCGGACCGAATCCGGCCGCCTGAAACGCGATCAAAGCCAGCGCGGTCGGTGACGGTTCCGGCTTGTTGTTACCTTCGACCTTCCACTTGTCGCCGTCCTTAACGCCAGGATTGAATCCCCATGTGCCGTCTTCATGCTGGATCGCTCGCAGTCTCGCGAGGTCCAGCGGAATCTGCTTCTGGATGCGGTCCCACAACTTCTTCGAATCTTCTTCGGACGGTTTGACGCTGACGTTACTGGGGACGCGAGGTTTCTGGTTCTTCTGTTTCGCTTCGAGTTCGCGGACCTTTGCCGCCTGCGCCAGGTAATCAGCTGGGAAGTACCGCTTCAGTAGTTCAACACGGTGAGCCATGTCGTCGGTGTACTTCGGCTGAACGTCGAGCGTCTTGCGGGCTTTTTCTTCCAGCGCCCGGAAGAACTGCGGATTGCCGGTTTCCTTCCATGCTTCGTAGACAATCTCGCCGGTGTAGTTGTAGACGACACCCTTACCGACATTCGCTCCCGGACCTGCCGCGTTGATACCGCCAGGGTCGCCCGACTGCAGGACAAAGTTCGCGGCTCGCAGGTGTTGCTTGCTTTGCAGCTTGCGCGGCTTCAGGAATCTCTCCACCGACATGGCACTGTGTCCGGCGACGCGCGTCCCGGCCGGTCCATCGCCCAGGTCCAGTGGAGCGAGACTTGTGTTGTTCGCCGCATCGACCAGCACATTCGTGGGCCGCATCGACTGATACGAGATGTTGACGAGATTCCGGAACAGGTGAGCATTCTGCGGCCGGTAACCCATCTGGAACGGAATGGCGGGCCCCCACACACCGGACTGCGTGTGACAACTCATGCACATCGTCCCCAGCAGGTTGCCCGTGTCGCGGATGCGGCGTTCGACACTGGCGCCTCGCGGGCGATTGTTCAGCCACGACGCGACCTGACCGAGATGGTCGTACAACGCGTGCCGCACCGCATGCCGGGGATCGTCAAACGGAGCCGGCTTGACGATGCGCAGTTCCAGTCCGTAACCAGGCGCGTTCGCTTCGACCCGCAGAAAGTAGACATGACCAGGCTTCAGCCTGCGGTTGATCGCAATGCGGTGCTGCTCCTGCTGCTGGTGAACACGCTCGTTCGGGTTCTTGCCCTCTTCGTACTCCTTGCCGACGTCCAGCGGCTTACCGGATTCGGGCTTCGCCTTGTCCTTGGGCAGGGCGTAACAGCGAATCCGGGCCGCCACCATCTGATCGGGAATCAGCAGACAGGCCGTGAGCAGCCGCGGTTCCGAGCCGTCAAATTCCAATCGCAGCCAGTCGTCTCCCAGACCGTTGCCCACCTGACCGTTGTCGAAGTACTCGATGTCGTCCGCTCCGCCAACGACCTGCAGTGTGTAGTCATCGGATGTATCACGCAGAGCGATTGTCTGTGCCTGCCCGGCCGAGTTGTTCGGCTCGGCCTCGATGACAAGCGATCCATCCGGTGCGGCAATCTGATCGATCTTCCTCGTGAAGATTACGACATCCGCCTGGCTTCCGTCCGGCCACTTGACGGACAGCGGAGCCGCCAGCAATGCATCGACATGGCCGGTTTCCCGCCAGCGATCGCCTTCGAGCAGTGTCAGTTCAGACTCTTCCGGTTCGATGACGACCGTGTACGGTCCCGCTTCCGGCGCGCGGAAGACCGTGAACATGTCACCGTCGAGGGCGTGCAACACCTTGCTCAAATGCACGCGTTCCTCAGCCTTTGAGCCTTCCGCGGGCGACAGAATTGTGACTCGTACCCGGGCGTTCGGCGGCAATGACCCCGGGCTGACGATTCGCGTCGACAACTCGACAGCCTCGTGCTGCCTGAGCGTCATCGTGTGACGTTGTCGTTTCAGTTCACCATCAACCCGTCCGACCGGCCCACGCAATTCCTCGCCAGCAGCGACTTGGCCAGTCATCGCCACGGCGGTAACAACGAGAATCAGTTGTCTGCAAAGCATCCTGAACCCCTGCATCAAATGAGAGCAATTGGCCGCTCGAAACCGTTGACGGTAGCCCGACACCACAAACGCATCAAGCAGATGCCGCAGTGATGTGGGCCCATCAACAGACACGCACGACAAACCCGATCCTCCGGTGTCGGGTGTATCCCTCCTCGACGCCATTTGTGTGCCTCCCTCACGACCTCTCGACCGAATTCGAACCAGGTTTGATGTGAGGGAATCCGCTGCGACGGCGGAGGCGAATCACCGGGCGTTCAACACTGGGGCATGTTGACGCCGGTGTATCCACGTCGCGTCCTGCAAGAGTACGAAGACCTGCCGCGAGGCAGGTGAACAAAGCCATGTCGTCTTGTCTAAGAAAGTGGGAATCAATTGATTCCCGAATTCCAGCCGCGGAGCGGCTTGATGATCCCGGTGGATCGGTTACCGCGGGGCTTACGCCTTCTGAAGTTGCACACTTCAGTCCCGAAGGGACGTGGGCAAATAGCTCGGGGTTTCAACCCCGGGAAAATCGGCCATTTCTCAACCACAGCCCCGGAGGGCAACGCCGTTAAGGATTCTCGTTCCAGGGCTCTGCCCTGGAACGCACTGATTGTGAGGCTCCGCCTCACGTTCAATGCCGCGAGGCGGAGCCTCGAAAGCAGCCCGTTCCCGGGCAGAGCCCGGGAACGAGGGCCTGGAAATCCTTAACGGCGTTGCCCGGAGGGGCGACGGCAATTCCGTGTCGGTCTCTGCCGTCGCCCCTCCGGGGCTCATTGAAGCTCTCACCGCTTGTTTCCCGGGGTTGAAACCCCGGGCTACTCGCCTTTGCCCCTCCGGGGCAGCAAGACTGTGCAACTTCAAAACTTACGCCCGGGGCTAAGTGCTGACGCCACTCTGCGACTATTCGGGAATCAATTGATTCCCAGTTCGTAAGACCGCCCGGCTACAGACCGCCTGGCTACCCGAACGGCTACTTTCGAAAGAGCATCTAATGAAGAACTCTGTAATCGGCACAGCACAAACCCGACCACATTCGCGTGACCGAAATCCGGTCCTGTCATTACTGAACGTGATGGGAACCGTCGCATTTCTGACAGCATCAGCAGTTTCTCAATCGGTTGCCGCTGATAACGTGCCGCCGGCTGATTCGAATTCGGGCGGACCGGTGACTCGCATCGAAGAAGACTGGCGAATCGTCATCGGCATTCCGAACGAACGCGAGCATGCACCACAAATCGTCACGGTCATGTCCCCGACCAGTCATCTGCGCGACGTGCATGCCATCTTCGAGTTGAATCACTCCACACTGCCTGAGTACCTACCCGGCGGGATACAGCTGCAACTCTGGAAACGTGACTTCGCGCTCGGACAGCGTTCTTTCCCGCGACACGGCGTGCTCGCGAGCCCGGGTGAGACAATCGACTTCACGACAGCCATGCGTGTTGAAGACGGTTCACTCACCTTCGAAGTCGTCAACGGCACCTCAAGGACGTGGGGCCGGTTTGGCGGTCGCGGCTATCTCAAGCACACACGGCGTACGGCACTGAAAGACCTGAGCGACTATCGAACCGAAGCGTCCGTCCGCCACTCATTCGTCGGCTACGCATCGCATCGCGTGCGGACAATGGTCCTGCGGGAGGTTCGGTACTACTTCGCAGATCAACTTCTGCGACGGGACACCAGCTCTCGCACCGTGCATGAGCATCAGCCGGAATGACACCGGTATCGTCCCGCGACGACTGATGCCACCGCCTGGTTAAACGCACCGTCTGATTGATGGAGGAACGAATGATTTTGCACAACACGCGACCAAGACCGTCGAACGAACGACGAAAAGGATCCATCTTCGCACTGTCAAGTACAGCGATCGTGGCGGCACTGGCATTCGCCATGTTTACGGTCGATGTTGGTTACCTGACCCTGACGCTGGCAGAACTCGAAAACGCGTCCGACGCGGCGTCTCTGGCGGCTGCGGCCGAATTGAGTGACGCGCTGGGGGTCGGAGCGACTCAGGCCGATGCGGAAGAACTGGCCCGGTTGGCGGCTAAAGAAGTCGCGGCAGCGAATCGGGCCGGTGACCTTGATTCTGTCTACATCGACAGTGTCACTGACGTGCGTTTCGGACAATTACAATGGGACGCACAGGCGGAGCGGTGGGAGAAAGTCTGGGGCGCCGAGCCCTTTACTCTGGTGGAAGTCGAAGTGCATCGCGACCGTGGTTCCTCGACTGGGGTCCCAACACCAGACGGTCCAGTGCCGCTGTTTTTTGGCCCCATCTTTAATCGTGCCAGTTCAGGCCTCAAGTCGGGTGCCGCAGCAGCGGTCTACCCTGGCGGTGGCATCCGAATCGATGAAAACAGTAGCCAGACCGCTGATGTGTTACCCATCGCATTGGACTTCGAAACCTGGGACGCCATGCTTGAAGGCGAGGTGTATACAGGTGGAAACAGCAGCAGCAGTAGCGGAAACAGCAATGGAAACGGCAACGGAAATGGAAACAGCAACGGAAATGGGAACGGAAATGGCAATGGCAATGGCAATGGCAACGGAAACAGCAACAGCAACAGTAATGGGAACGGGAACGGGGGCAGTTCAGTGCCGACGGAGCCAGATGACGACTACAGCTCCAATGCCTCACTTGACCAGGTGATCGAGTCATCCGACGGCATCTACGAAGTTAACCTCTATCCGGGCAGTGATAGTTCGCTGCCGCCTGGTAACCGCGGTCAGGTCGATATTGGCCATCCCGGCAACAGCACTGCCGACTTGAAACGGCAAATCCAGGAAGGCGTCAACGCCGACGATCTCTCGTACCACGGCGGAGAAATTCGTTGGGACGAACCATTGACACTGAACGGTGATACGGGCGTCAGTGCAGGCATCGAGTCAGCCCTGATCAGCCAGATTGGCAAGGTGAAACTGATCCCACTTTTCACCGCTGTGACAGGGAACGGCAACAATGCCCAATACACCATGGGTCGATTCGTCAGCGTAAGAATCATGGCCATTCAGCTCACCGGGCAGCCAAGTCAGCGGAAAATCATCGTTCAGCCAGCGCCCTATTCAGGCTCTTCGGTTGTCCGCTCCACGAGTGAGATTCGCGAGGACTCGATCTTCACGACACCTGGACTCGTACGATGACGCGAGCCGTTCCGAGGTGGACATCAAGGACTCAGCAACGCTGCAGAATTGAACTTGAATTGTGTCCATGCACCGACGTGTGGCCGTCGCAGACGGCACGACCCGCAAATCGTAGCTGCCGGCACAATCCGCTGTGCCGTGACCTGCTTTTTACCGGTCTCATACCTCTACTATGAGAATCAGGCATGAAACGCCTTCAGACAGTTCGTAACCGGTCAAATCGGCACGGACATGTGCTCGTCGAGTTCGCGGTGGTTCTGCCCGTATTCTTGACGTTCCTCTTCGCACTGCTCGAATTCGGCCATTTCTTCATGGTCACAAATGCGCTGACTTCCATCGCCCAAAAAGCGGCGCGTGCAGGTACCTACGACGGCGCCACATCGGCGAGTGCTCAGGCTAAGGCCGAAGCCGCCGTCGACGCTCTCATCGGAGTTGAGAATGCCACGGTCCTCGTGAAAGACGCTTCCATCTTTGACACTCCGGGAGTCGATCCAGAGAGCATAGACTACGCCAGCCTGCCGGATATCGAGTTGGCGGATACGGAGCCAACAGACATGTTTTTGATCCGCATTGAAGTGGACTACGACGACGTTGCGGTGCTTCCTCCGAAGTTCGTCAACGGAATCACTCTGATTGGACAGTCCGCAATGCGGAGGGAATAGGGGTACTTTGCGCGACCCCTGTAGAGTGCCTTTGCTGAGTATAGCCACCGGGCCAACGATTAGAACGGTGACATAGTGGACGTGCACGTGTTTCACTTCGAAACGACGTCTAAAGCCGCTGCCAGCAATCGGAGTCTCCACAAATGAACCATGCACGTCCGATGAAGCAACGACAGGCGCACGAACGACGACGTGGAATGGCGACGGTCGAGTTTGCACTCGTGGCGCCGATGTTTGTCACAATCACGCTCGGGACGATTGAATTCGGGAATGCGTTTCAACGGACGAATGTTCTGGCTTCCACATTGAGGGAAGGCGGCCGGCTTGCGTCGATGGAGTACAAAGACGTACTGCTGGAAGGACAGACTGCTAACGAGAAGGTCGTCCTGGATGTTCGAAATCTAATGACTGCTAACGGGCTGCCGGGTGATGAGGCAGTTATTGAAATCACACATGCCGAGGGTCCACAGGAGGGAACAACGTTTATCCTCAGCGATAAGAGCAATTCGCTGAAGTGTTTCAGGATCTCCGTCTCTCTTGATTACGCGGACGTGAGTATCTTTCCGACGGGTTTCCTGCAGGGCAAGGTACTGGACGAATCGATTGTCATGCGCAAGGGCAAGTCAGTCCTGGCAGAGTAGCGTGACGAGATTCTGCAAACCCGATCGCCGCTGACCGAATAGAGTCACCTGCACAACACGCGACGGAAACGGAGTGACGGTCGGGGCGACTGAAACCAGACTTCTGAGCCGAATAGACAAGACCTGCTGATGATCAACACCTCGCCACAGATGACTTTGGATGCTGCCCGGCAAATCACGCGACGACGTGGAAGCATGATGATGCTTTCCCTGTTCTGCCTTGTCGCAGCGTTCGCGTTCGCGGCGCTCACAGTAGACATTGGCCTGCTTGGCCTCACTCGAACCGACATGCAGAAAGCCGTTGATGCAGCATCTCTCGCGGCAGCTCAGGAAATTGCGGAAGCCATTAAGGCAGCCGCTGAGCAGGGACTGCCTCCCAGCGAAACGATCGCTCTTGCGGAGTCACAATCCCGTGCGGTAGACGAAAATGTCGCGAACCTGAACGGTGTGTTTGTCGATGGTGAAGTTGACGTGACATTTGGCCAGCGAGTGTGGAATGGAGCCACGCAGGAGTTCGAGATTCTGTGGGGTCAGGCGCCACCGAATGTCGTGAAGGTGACGGCTCGTCGAACGAATCCCGATCCGTCCGCTCCGGACGGGCAGCTTCCTCTTTTTTTCTCACCCGTGGGTGGAAACAACAGTACGTCAATGGTGACGAGCGCCGTGGCTTTCATAGAGTCCCGCGACTTTGTTGTCGTTCTCGATTTCTCAGGGTCTATGAACTACGACACCGGGTTCAAGCATTACCAGCAACCTTTCTCCAAGTCGAGCATCGAATCCAACCTGGATGACTGCTGGGATGCATTGCGGGACTACAATCCGAGGTTTTCAAATACAAACCGGGTCAAATGGCGATCGAGAGGATTCGGATTGATCAGGTCAGACAAGGGCAAGTAGATCAGTTCCACGAATGTCAACACGGTATTCCACATTCTCAGGCTTGACCGACTGCGTGGTAATGGAAAGCCACGATACCCGTTTCCTCAGGAGGGCAAGAACGGTATCGGCGGCTCCATGAAGGGTGAGCCGAATGCGGCGACCAGCGAAGCCCGTTGGAAGGACTATATCGAGTGGGTGCTCGACGAAGACGATGTCGACGATATTGGTTACCGTAAGTGGTATGGCTATCGAACACTGATCGCCTTCCTTCTGTCGGAACGTCGTGAAAATCATGACTCCGAAGACCTGTGGGCGATTCCGCACTATCCGTTCCATGCCTGCAAGGATGGACTGTCACTGTTCCTGGAATTCATTGAAGACCTGGGATACGGAGATGAAGTGGGGCTTGTCAGTTACGACACGTATTCTCGTGTGGAAGAAGAGCTGGACGAAGCGGACTTGGCGGTTTCCACCAGTCTGGGTAGCAACCTGATCACTGACGAGCTCAGCAAGATTGATCTCATTCAGCGGCACAAACAGGCCGGTCATTATTACGGCTCAACGGGTTTGGGTTACGGGATTCGAGACGCGCGAGACCTGATGGACGCAGAACGTCGCTACGGTGCGCAACCGGCTTTGCTGGTGATGACGGATGGAAATGCCAACAAGAGTCCATCGGGCTGGAGTTTGCCTGGATGGTGGAACTGGGCGGACGTCACGGACTGGGATCAGGACGGTTCTCCGAACTATACGACCAGCAACAAACACAAACAGTACGCCATGTATCAGACAAAACTGTGCATTGATGAGGGTTACATCGTTCACACAATGTCGGTGGGAGCCGATGCGGATGGTGACGTGATGGAAGCGATAGCCAAATCGTCTGGCGGTGTGTGGATTGACGCACCAGGTGGGTCGACCATTGACGACCTTCGCGACCAATTACTCGAGGCCTTTGGCAAGATCGGTGCGGCCGTTCCGTTGGCGCGACTGGCGTCTCCAGATTGAGTCAAGCGGGTCAGGTTTGCTATTCAGTTGGCGCGCATGCGTGGTGCTGCCTGGCGGGGGAGTCGTGCAGAGGACTTCCGACCGTAGCCGGACGAGTTTTGATCCGATACGTTGCGAGTTCGCTCGAACTCTCCTTCGGAAGGTACCCATGCGAACTCCACTTGCCGTCCACGTGCTGCTGGCCACAGTTCTTATGCCAGTGTCGTCCGTCCTGACACAGGCTCAGGAGGCGATTGACATTGGTTCCCGGCGTGAACTGTTTGTCGATGGCCATCTGATCGAAGGGCTGGTCGGGGCGCAGCGACAACTGCATCACCCGGTGCCTCGTGAGATCGCCATTGTTCACGATGCGCCGTGGGAGGGTGCCGGCAGTGGATATCACAGCGTTATCCACGATGGCGAGCTGTACCGCATGTACCACCGTGGGTCGGAACTCGGCGTGAAGGACGGTCGGCTGAAGACTGGGACGCAGGTTTACTGTTATGCCGAAAGCCGCGACGGCATCCACTGGACGAAACCGGAACTCGGTCTGTTCGAACACAAGGGCTCAAAGAAAAACAACATCATCTGGGCGGGAGTCGGCGTGCATAACTTTGCACCGTTTCTGGATACTCGTCCAGGCTGCCCTCCGGAATCCCGTTACAAGGCTCTGGCCGGCACGGCGAAGGAGGGTGGACTGTTCGCGTTCCAGTCACCGGACGGAATCCACTGGTCGCTGATGCGGGATGAACCCGTTGTGACAAAGGGTGCGTTCGACTCACAGAACCTGGCCTTCTGGGACCCGACCGCGAAGAAGTACCGAGCGTACTTTCGAACGTTCACCAAAGGGATTACGACGGGCAAAGTCTGGAAGCCTGCTGGTCATCGAGCGATCCGCACGGCAGCTTCCACTGACTTTCTGTCGTGGAGTGACGAGGCGGACCTGACGTACGAAGACTCACCGGTCGAGCATCTTTATACGAATCAGATTGGGCCGTACTTTCGCGCACCACACATTCTGATCGGCTTTCCGACACGTTACATCGAGCGCGGCTGGTCGCCGTCGATGCGGGCCCTGCCGCAGCCAAAGCATCGCGAAATGCGAGCCGAAGCGAACCTGCGCTACGGGACGGCACTGACCGAAGGGCTGTTAATGGCCAGTCGCAACGGCGTTCACTTTGAACGCTGGAACGAAGCCTTCCTGAGGCCCGGCCCGCAACGACCCGACACATGGCTTTACGGGCACAACTACATCGCGTGGCATGCTGTCGAGACAAAGTCGTCGTTGCCCGGTGCACCAAACGAACTGTCGTTGTATGCCTCGGAAGGGTCGTGGATTGGTGACAGCAACGCGATGCGACGCTACACGCTTCGACTGGACGGGTTTGTTTCGGTCAACGCGGGCTGGAAGGGCGGCGAACTGCTCACACGACCGCTGCGATTCAAAGGCAATCGACTGGGCCTGAACTTCGCGACGTCTGCGGCGGGAAGCATACGCGTTGAAATTCAGGATGCTGAAGGCGCGCCAATTCCTGGATTCACGCTGGATGATTGCGCCGATGTATTTGGCGACGCGATTGATCGGACCGTTGAATGGAAAGGTGGCTCCGACGTCAGTGATCTGGCTGGCCGAACCGTTCGACTGCGATTCACTCTGAAAGACGCCGACCTGTATGCGTTGAAGTTCGGATTGGTCGAGTGAGGCAAGCGCATCCGCGCGCATAAAAATTGCCCGCAGCGGGACGTTTCCGGCTACGGGCACTGATGCTCGCCACCGACTGATGCAATTGAGCGCCGATGACGATTTGATCACCGTATGACCGCGCGCTCCCCCCGGCAATCAACACTCGCCCCGAACCTGTGCGAATTTTCAGTCGACGTTGCTGACCCAGGCTCGCGCGTCAAATCCATGTTTCGTGACAAATCGCTACATGTCCACATCGGTTCTGATCTGGGTCCTCCCAAGGCAAGCAGCTCACCGCCTGCATTCCTCGAGCCATCTGAGCACAAGCTCGAAGGGGGTGCCTGGATCGAGTGAGTACGTCATGTCTTCTCCGTCGATCATCTGCAGAGTGACTGCATAGCCTCGGTCTGTCAGGCCGTGGATTTCATCAGGCAGAGAATCGAATGCGGGCGACGACCGCACTGTCCGCGACCCGACGATCACCAGCGCCGGGCAATTCACTTGCGGCAGCAGTGTCACCACGTCGTATCGGTCGTCGGGACCGTACTTCTCGACGAAGGCACCGGCCGTGGCGAGAAACGGCAGCGGCTGGCGACACGGCATCAACTCGTCGGAACGACCGTCGCACACCAGTTGAACGGCTCTGTCGAATGACTCGCGAAATGGATCGGCATCCGGGTGACTGATCCAGTGCTCATGCGCAAACCTCGGCGGCGACAGGCACACGATGCCCGTTACTTCGGCGTACGGCGCATACACCTGCGAGAACACTGACTTCACACCACCCATGCTGTGGCCGACAAGAATGATGCGGGAATAACCACGATCGATCAGGAATTCGATCCAGGCCGCGATGTCCAGGCTGCAGTCAGAGACGGTTTCGTTTGTCGCGCCACCGCGAACGGATCCACCCGGACCTGACACCGAACACATGCCATCATGTCCGCGTGTGTTGATCCGCAATGAGGCGAATCCGGCCAGGTCCGCTTGCGTCACGAAATGCTCCAGCGGACCCGGGGCGTAAAAGTTGCTCATCGTGCCGTGGACAAGCAGAAAAACCGTGTCAGTGCCTGACGAGTCCACACCACCGAGCGAGCCATCGAGAAACAGTCCATCTGCGGTCGTGGCTCGGCACAGCGTGCGAGGATGAGTGTCGGGCATTGTTGACGTTCTTCGCGGGGGATGTTGCGCAGTCTGAGACTGCTTAGGATCGTCCTTGAATTCAGTGTCACATTGTCGTCTTTCGCTCCGCGAAAGTACGCACTTTCGCGGAGCGAAAGGCGACACTAAATGATCGAACGATCCTTACCGACGCGCGGGCTTGCGATAGTCGAGTGGCGGCTTCTGGCCGTCCTGCATGAGTGTCTTGTATTCGCGTTCGCCAAGTCGGACTGCGTGCTCGTCCTGTGCCTCCTGCAACGTCGCCGGACTCGTAAAGAGGTCCCAGGCAGATGCTGCCAGGACTCGGGCTGCCAGGTTCATGCCTTTGCGCCCGATGCTTGTGCCGCCGGCAGCAACGGCCTGCCAGGAATGCCCCGGCGTTCCCGGTACCCAACATGCTGTTGTGAAACCCGTCGTCGGCACCAGCCAGGACACATCGCCGACATCCGTCGAGCCCTTACCGATACTGCCGCTGCGGTCCTTGACCGTTTTGATGCTGTCGAGCGACAGACGCCGCTGCAGCGTTTCCTGAATCCTCACGGCAAACTGCAGTTCCTCGTCCGTGTATGTCAGGTCGACCAGCTCCTGCAGATTCCGCATGGTCACGTCGGCAAGGACGTTGTTGGGCAGAATCTCTCGAATGCCGCCTTCAAAGCGAACCTCGAGTTTTGTCTCCGTTGCCAGAGCCCCGGCCCGAGCGCACAACAGCAGCCGGTCATACAATCCGCGGACGACGTCGCCATCGGGATGACGAATGTAGTAGTAGACCTCACTGAAATCCGGCACGACGTTGGGAGCCCGACCGCCGAAAGTGATCACGTGGTGAATGCGCGTCATGTCCGGTGTGTGTTCGCGCAGCAGTTGAGCGGCGAAATTGGTCAGTTCGACGGCATCCAGCGCCGAGCGACCCTGTTCCGGAGCCCCGGCGGCATGCGCCGACTTGCCGTGAAAACGAAACTTGACCGCCATCCGCGACAGTGTCGATCGGTCGCCGGCTGAATTCTCGTGACTGGGATGCCAGTGCAGGACGGCGTCGCAGTCTTCGAATGCTCCGGCCTGAGCCATAAAGACTTTGCCGCTGCCCCCTTCTTCCGCGGGGCAGCCGTAAAACCGAACTGTACCCTTCAGCTCGCCGGCTTTGATGCGTTCGGCGATCGCGATGGCTGCGGATGCCGAGGCTGCTCCGAACAGGTGATGCCCGCAGGCATGACCGCTGTCAGCGTCGGGCCGAGGTTCGCGGACGGGGACATCCTGTTGAGAAAGTCCAGGCAGCGCGTCGTATTCACCGAGGATGCCGATCACCGGTTCGCCGGAGCCGAACGTAGCGGTAAAAGCGGTGGGGATGCCCGCTGTCTTTCGCTCGACCTTGAAGTCGGCCGACGCGAGCAGCCCGGCGAGTAACTCTGCCGATTCCGTCTCCTGATACCCAGGCTCGGCCAGCTCCCAGATTTGTCGCGCGACCGTCCAGACCTCGTCGTCGCGATCATTGATGGACTTGTAAAGAACATGCTTGTCCGCCAGAGCTGAGCTGTGCGACACGCACAGGACGCACATCAGAGTGGCGATCCGCCTGGTCATCGAAATCTTCATGACGATCGTGTCCTGCTCAGGTCCGCTGGATAACGCGAGTGTCCGGTAGCGCGGAATCCTGGAAGCGTCCTGACACAGGTGCAAGGGCCGCGGAAGATGCGGAACTTTCGGAAGACTCGCGTCACGTGACCGGATCGGCCCGGCATGTCGTGATCCGGCCCGCAACGAGCAATCAAAGCCGATTGAGTGTCACGTTTCACCGAGCCACCAGTTAAGCTCTCGTCACGTGAATCAGGGCACTCGGACCGCTGATCGACGAGAGCGTTATGCGAAACTCACTGTTACTGGCGATCTGGTGCCTGCTCGTTCCCGGGGCGCTGTCAGCACAGAACGACGGAGTCCCGCAGGCGGCTGGCCAGAAGGGAGTCGCCGAATCCCCGCTGCAGATAACGAATGCGGAACTCGGGGCCTGGGATTCCGGTACGGATGACGAAATTCGCTGGCTGGTGCTGGACGTAACGGTGACAAACACGTCCAGCAACGAGTTGATTGTGCCGGTTCGGACATGGCGTCTGAACGTCGCCGACGAGGACTATTCTCCGCAGCCTCTGGCGGACGCGCCTGACGGTCTCTTCGTGTCCATCGGAGATGACGTCGTTGACGTCAGCGACTTTGTGATGAGTGAGTTGAAGATTCCGGCCGGGCAAGCTGCTCGAACATGGCTCACGTTTTCGAATATCCCGGCGGGAACGCACGTGCCGGACATGACGCTCGCATGTCAGCCGAACGAGACCCTGAAGCTCAATGTTGATCTGAATGCCCTGTACGCCGAACGGCTTGGATTGTCCGTCGAGCGGCTTGGGCCTGGCAAAGGACTGACACTGCTGCAGATCAAGGGGAAGCTTGGCTCGATCAATGTTGGAACGCTGGCCGATACGTTCGACACGTCGATCGAACAGGGGCTGTCCCGGTTTGTGGTGTCGCTCAACCAGGCCGCGGAGCCAGCCGACGTCGAAGTCCTGGACTGGCTGCGTCAAGTCGCGAGATCGTCCGGCCTCAACGAAATGTACCACCATCGATTTCCGTCGCCGCCGACGCATCGGATCACGGTATACATGGTGAACCCCGAGAGCCCCGGTGAATCGCCTGACGACGCGACCAACGACTGGTGGGATCGAAACATTCATAACTCGCTGGCATCCGCAGTGATTGCTGCGATCCGGCCGCTGTGTCGACAGGCGCCGCGCGGTGCTCTGCTGCAGGAGATTCGCAGCGGACATCCGTTGTCGCGTCAGGCCGTGCTGATCGGCGGAGCCCAGAAACTGGCAACCGGCGACTTGCCGCTGATCGTCCGGTTGACGAACGACGAATCGCCCGGCCTGCGGCGGGCAGCGGTCAGCGCACTGCGACACTTCGGTGAAGACGCGGCGATTGAAACCCTGACCCGTCTGGCCAGTGCAAACGATTCCGACCTCGCAAAGGCGGCCGTTGAGAGTCTGGCCGCATCACGATACACGGTGGCGCACGGGCAACTGGCGAAGCTGTTGAAACAGAACGAGCCGGGACTGCGCGGCCGCGTGCTCGCCGCGATGGCCCAAACGCCTCGGCCAGTCTGGTCGGAACCGTTGTATCGACTGGCATCCGGCGGCGACCGAGCTGTGCGGGCGGAAGTGCTCAGCGCACTGACGGCTGTCGGACATCCCGGCCTTCCTGGACTGTTGCGGGAAAGTCTGCGGGATGCCGATGCCTCACTGAGTGCCGCGGCTCTGACACAGCTTATGAATCGGAACGACTCGGAAAGTGAGCAACTCGCGTTGCAGTGGACTCTGCGGAAACTCGAGACCGAACCGCCCTCGCCACAGGTACTGTCGTTCCTGAAACGGATGCGTGATGCCCGGGCGATTCCGCTGCTGATGAAGCATCTGGGAGAACCGTCGAAGCAGCGTCTCACAACGATCCAGACCATTCTGGCCATTGGCGATGAACGGGCCGCCGAAGAACTGGGTGGTCGATTCAAAGACCTGAGCGGAGCGGAACGGAAATTCGTCATCACCGCACTGCACGCGGTCGGCAGCCCGATGTTCCGGCAACTGGCCGGGCAGATCATGACCGGGAAGAGCAGTAAGCTTGTGGACCAGGTGGCCGAACTGCTTTCCGAAGAGGCCAGTCCCTGGGCCGTCGATCTGCTTAGCACGGCGATGTCGAACGCCACGAAGAAGAAGCGGTTTATTCCGCTGTGTCAGGCGCTGGCCACCATCGGCTTGCCGCAGGCTCGGACCGTGCTTCGTCAGGCAGCAGCTCCGGACGCCGAGAGATTTCGCGGAGCGGCGAAGCAGGCGCTCGAGATGCTCTACCAGAATTCACCGGCCATGCAGTTTGTGATTCAGGGGATGAGTGCTTATCAGGATGAAGACAACCTGACGCTCGCGCTGTTGCATTTCGAAGTGGCTGTCGAAGTTGACCCCGAGCTGCCCTACGCGCGTCAGGAACGCGGCAACATGATCCTGCGACTGCCCACGGTCGAAGAGAAGCGACTGCAGGATGCACGGACAGACTTCGCAAAATTACTGGAAATTGACCCGACGGATACGTTCGGGCATACGGGACTGAGCCTGGTCGATGTCCGCCTGGGCCAACTGGAGCGCGGTATCGCGTCGAGCGAGAAGCTGCGTGAGAGTCACCGTCAGGATCCGCTTTATCTTTACAACATGGCGTGCATCTACGGTCGAGCGATTGAGTCCCTGGAATCTCAGGAGAACCCGCCGCAGAACCGTGAAGAGCTGATCAGCACGTATCGTCAGAAAGCGTTGGACGACCTGCGCAGCTCAATCGCCAATGGACTGGACGACTACAATCGCGAGTGGATGACGCGCGACCCGGATCTGAAAACGATCCAGAACAGTCCTGATTTCGAGAAGCTGTTCGAGTCCGGCGATCTGCCACAGGAGTAAGGTCGGCGCCGTTGACGGACCGTCGTAGCTGCGCTCTGCAGCGGGGCTGATATTCGGGGATTCTTGCGACGCCGGTATGATCTGCCGAAGTCGTAGTCCCCCCGCGTCAGGAGTCGGCCATGCAGGCGATCGTCAGGACAGGATGCGTGCTGCTCGTTCTGTCCGTAATTCCGGTCACGGCAGAAGATGCCGAAGACGGGACGTCAGAACGGAAGCGCTTCCGCCCGATGATCGAGGCTCACGAAGTGCGCCCGCATGTCGAGTTTCTCGCCAGCGAGGAACTGCGTGGCCGCCGCGGCCGAGATGCTGCGAAGGCGGCCGAGTATCTTCGAGCGCACTTCGAGCGGCTGAAGCTGCTGCCGCTGTTTGAAGACGGCGGGTATTTTCAGAGCATTCCCGGCCCGCCGCGCGATGACGGGACACAGACGAAATATGGCCAGAATGTGGGAGCTTGGCTGCCAGGCTGCGATCCGAAGCTGCGCGACGAGTTCATTATCGTGAGTGCTCATTACGATCATCTTGGAGTGCGGGGCGGTGAGATTTACCCGGGGGCTGACGACAACGGGAGCGGTACATCCATGCTGCTGGAGGTTGCCGAGGAATTCGCCAGCCTGACGCCCCGTCCGAAGCGCAGCCTTGTCTTCATTGGATTCGACCTGGAAGAGCGTCTGCTGTGGGGTTCGCGGTGGTTTGCCTCGCATCCACCGTGGCCGATCGAGCAGGTCAAGCTGTTCACCACGGCCGACATGATTGGTCGCTCCCTGGGTGACCTGCCACTTAAGACGGTGTTCGTACTTGGCAGCGAGCATGGTCACGGACTCAATGAGACTCTGGACGAGATCGGTGAGCCGGAAGGCCTCACGACGGCCCGGATGGGTATCGATCTGATCGGGACTCGCAGCGACTATGGCCCGTTCCGTGACCGCAAGATCCCATTCTTATTCTTCTCGACAGGCGAGCACCCGGATTACCACAAGCCAACGGATCTGCCGGACCGGATCAACTACGAACAGGTCGCTGCCGTTTCGAGCCTGATCTTTCGCGTAACTCAAACGGTCGCGGATGCCGACGTGACTCCGGAATGGGACGGAGACGTTGAGCCTCAATTAAGCGAGGTCCGCTCTGTCCACCGGATTGCTACCACGCTGCTCGCGACGGGAGAGGGTCAGTTGAACAACTTTCAGAAGTTCATTGTCAATCAGGCGGAGGTCACGACGCGACAGATTCTGGAACGAGGTCGCGTGACACCCGACGAACGCGTCGCCCTGATCCGTATTGCGCAGATCCTGCTGCTGTCCGTTTTCTGACCCACCGGGTGTACCAATTGACCTCGACGTGAAAACGTTCGCTGCCGTTGTCGGTAACTTACACAGCGGGCTGGCCTCCGGTTCCGTCCGAGGTCGCGGTTCCGTCGGTCATCAGGGATACGGCGACAAGCGTCAGGAATCCCAGCGGGATCGTCACGATGCCGGGCTGACTGAACGGGGTCAGAGCGTCCTCGGCCGGAAGACCGTAGACCTTCGCAAACGTGTCGGCGCTGAGCAGAATCCAGCCGAGCGAACTGACCATGCCAACGATGACCGCGGCAATAATGCCCTGACTGGTCGTTCGCTTCCAGAAGAGCAGCATGATCAGTGATGGCAAATTCGCTGAAGCCGCCACACTGAAGGCCCAGCCGACCAGATAGCTGACGTTGAGATCCTCGAACAGGATGCCCAGTACGATCGCGATCGCTCCGACGACTACCGATGCCAGTTTGGCCACGCGGACCTGATCCGAATCACTCAACTTTATGCCGAAAAAGCTGATCACAAGGTCATGCGTTACAGCGCCGGCCGACGCGAGGATCAGTCCGCTGACCGTTCCCAGCACCGTCGTAAACGCGATGGCCGAGATCACGGCGAACAGCCACTCGCCCATACTGCGTGCGAGCAACGGAGCGGCCATGTTGGACGTCGTGACATCCATCCAACCACTCGTCATGGCACCGAGTCCCAGATACAGCGTCAGGACATAGAAGAACCCGATACTCGCGATGCCCACAATTGTGCTCTTTCGCGCGCTGGCTGCATCCTTGACTGTGTAGTACCGAATGAGAATGTGCGGCAGCGAGGCCGTCCCACAGAACAGCGCCAGCATCAGTGACAGGAAATTCAGCTTGTCGATGGGGTCGTCGCTGCGGATGCCTTTGAACCGAGGATGCTCGCCCGGACGCAGAACCTGGCTGCCCGGTGTCGGTTTCTGAAAGTACACGGTGGTTTTCGAGCCATCGGCCATACTTAACTTCTGGTTTCCCCACAGAACGACCACGCTCTCCTGCAGCGTGCTGAAGAACGACAGTGGCCCCAACGGTCCGGTGTTTTCTTTCCCATCCGGCAGACTGAAAATGTGCCCGACGGAATGGAGTTCAGGTTCTCCCTTCTTGTCACCTTTGAGCTGCCCGTTGACGAAAATGTCGCCATTGGCTTTCTCCGTCAGTGTCTGAGCTTCCAGCAACCAGGTCTGACGTCCATCTGCCGTGTCGAATTCGTACTGCGTAAAGACGGCGTCCGCTCCCGATTCATCGCGATATCTGAGGAACGGCGTGTCGGCCCACGGGCCATCCGCTTCGAAGATCGGAGTCCACTTTGCGGGCTCGTTGACGAAATCGTCCGGTTTCTGGATCGCTCGCAGGCCAAGCGCTTCGCCCGTGCCCTCTGACTGAAATCCACGGTTGAGAATCATGACCGTCAGGACAGCGCTGAAGGCGACCAGCAGCGAGCCTTTCAGGAACTGCACCCAGGTCGTCGAGACCATGCCGGCCGTGACGACAATGATGATCACCACAGCGCCGACGATGACGACACCAACCCAGTGCGGGAAACCGAGCAGCGGACGTACCAGCACGCCCGCTCCAACCATCTGCGGGATCAGATAAAAAATACTCACGGCGAGCGTGCTGATGCCGGCCGCCAGCTTGATTCCGCGCGACTGAAACTTCGCATCGAGCGCATCTGCGAACGTGAACTTGCCCAGCCGCTTCATCGGTTCGGCGACGACGAACAGCGCCACAATCCAGCCGGCCAAGTAGCCAATCGAGTACAGGAATCCGTCGTACCCGTAGAAGGCGATCATCCCGCAGATGCCAAGGAACGACGCCGCGGACAGGTAATCACCGGCGAACGCGACTCCGTTAACGAACCAGGGAATCTGACCATGTGCTGCAAAATAGCCCTGCGAGGACTGGGCCTTGCGTCCCAGGTAGAAGCTGAGCCCCAGCGTGATCCCCACGAAGATGAAGAAGATCACCACCGCGATCGCAGAAGGTTCGTAGATCACTGTCCACCCTCCCGCGAGTCGCTCGCATCCGAATTCGGACCATCTTCGCGGCATAACCAGCCGTAAAGCAGTGCCAGCAGCAGGGCGGCAACAATCAGCCCGAACCCGTACAGAATCGCGAGATTCACGCCCGGGATGGGTGTCAGCTCCATGGTTGCGGGTGAGAAGGCGTTGATCAGAACGAATCCGCCATACAGCAGGAGATAGACTCCGAAGAGCACCATCCCGATTCGCGCATTCCGTGTTTCCATGAGTTCCTCGCGGCACCTGTGGTCAATCACTGAAGCCGGCGATTGTGACGGGACGGTACGTCTAAGACCACTCAGCCCAGACGCACTTCTGGCTATGGGCTGACTGGCGGTGAGGACTCCGACTCTGAAAGACGTCGAATCAAGGATCTGTCATTCGTGGCACGTTTCGTTTCAGAATTGCAACGACCTCACCATACGCCGCTCCGATGAGTCCATTGAGACTAAGCGTAATGTCTTCCAACGGCCCGAGTTTGCTGGTCCAACTACCGTTTTCAAGTTGTCGGGCAGCGTGCGTTGGGCAGTTGCCGCGCGCGTACAATGCGATCTTTTCGAAGCCTTGCTCCGGCTCAGCAGGCTGGCTGGACTGGAATCCAAGTGACTCAAACACGCCGACGAACGCCTCAATCGACTCGTCTCGTGGAACCTCGTCAGGCCAGTATCCGAGCTCCAACGGATCGGGCTACCACCACCGCTGGTCGTCGTTGGCTGCCCATGCAATGCAGTTGTAACGCGGAGTTCGCCGGCTGGTGACTTGCCATGTGCTGTCGTTCAGTCCAGGAAATGCGTCAGTCAGCATGGTCAGCAATACCCCTGCTGCTGTCCCCATTCGAGCCATGCATCGCTCATCGCGATCAGCGATCCCTGCGCGTCGCGAGGCACCGGATCCACACCCGAAATACACCGCAGAGCCCAGAACCAGTGATCGGGCTCACGTTTCAATTCTTCGAGCAGGAACGGTATCGCTGCCGGGCCCATCCCGATGATCTCCTGGTAGGCTGCTGTCAGTGCCATCTCAGTGAGGGACGACGTCAGTCCTCGCTGCTGCCGCCAGGCTTCCGCGAGGCGCCGAAATCGCTCGATACTGACTGGTTGTGGTGCCAGAGTTGTGTCACCCATCGTGTGCCTCGAGTATCAACAGAAAAAGCGAATGGCATCAGTGGGAAACAGGTGCCACTCGCGCGACATGTACGCTCACGCGACATGCACCAGGTCCCTTTCAATGTACGGCCTGAGTTCTTCACGTATGGCTGGCTGAGTGACCAGGTCGACCGGACGGTCGAGCCGTTCTTCCAGGAATGCCTTCAGGCCAAAGAATCCATCAAATGTCGCGGGACCATCGAATTCAACGAGGACATCAACATCACTGTCGACCGAGTCTTCGTCGCGACTGACAGAGCCAAAAATGCCGAGCGATCGAACGCCGAAAACCCGCGCAACGACGTCGCGTTCCTGTTTGAGAATGTCGAGCGTGTTTTGCCGACCAGTGACCACCATTCGAGCTTCCTTCGAAAGACTGACGGATATGTTAACAGAGGGCGCACGAAAACGAGGTCACGATTTCAGTGCGCGGTCGTTGGTGCAGACTTTCCCTATCGCGCTATACTGCTGGAAACCTCGAAATCATCTGCTGCATGCAGCCAGTTCAAGGAGCATCTCATGAAGACGCGTTTACCCGGCCTGTGTCTGGTCGTTTTTCTCGGAGTTCAGTCGATTACGTCCGCTGCGGATCTCAAGGCGCTGATCATCGACGGTCAGAACAATCACGGCGTCTGGCCGAAGACGACCGTCATGATGAAGAACTACCTGGAACAGACGAACCTGTTCACTGTCGATGTGGCCCGGACGAAATTCACGTCGAACGGGGCCAACCTGGTAAAGCAGTTCCCGCTGGAAGGTGTGGAATCCACGCCGACGCCGCGACCGATGACCGATCCCGACTTCAAGCCCGAGTTTTCGAAGTACGACGTCGTGATCTCGAACTTCGGGCACGGTGCGGCACCCTGGCCGGAAGAAACGAAGACGTCTTTCGAAGCGTTTGTTCGCAATGGTGGCGGACTGGTTGTTGTGCACGCGGCTGATAACTCGTTCGGCGACTGGCCTGAGTACAACCAGATGATCGGTCTGGGCGGCTGGGGCGGACGCAATGAGAAAAGCGGCCCTTACGTCTATCTGGACGACGATGGCAAGCTGATTCGAGACGAGACTCCCGGCGGCGGCGGACATCATGGCAGTCAGCATCCCTTCTCGATCGTTGTGCGGGACGACGCGCACCCGATCACAAAAGGCATGCCGCGAGAGTGGTTGCACGCCAAAGACGAACTGTACGACAAGCTCCGCGGACCGGCTCAGAAGATGCAGATCCTGGCGACTGCTTATGCGAGTCCGGATCACGGGGGAACGGGTCGGCATGAGCCAATGCTGATGACAATCAGCTACGGCAAGGGACGCGTGTTCCACACGCCGATGGGCCATGGCGATTATTCGCAGGAATGTGTTGGCTTCATTGTCACGCTGCAGCGCGGTACGGAATGGGCGGCGACCGGCAATGTGACTCAACGGATTCCCGGCGATTTTCCAGCAGCCGATAAAGAAAGCGCACGCAAGTTCGCCAGTAAGTAGTTGCGGCGTCAGTGATGTATCGGGCTTACGAAAGAATTCTCATGGAAGTGTTTGAGGTACGGCTCACCGTGCCCTGTTCGGCGGAGACGGCGTTCGATTTTGTGACTCGGCCCGAAAACATTCGGAAGATCAGTCCACCGGATGTCGGCCTGGCCTTCACCAGTCCTCCCGATCGGTATGCGTTGGGCAGCCGGATCGAGTTTAAGGTGCAGGCTTTCGGTCTCGTGCGGGAAATTGTGCATGAGGTGACTGCGTTTGACGAACCTGGCTCATTTGTCGAGCAGCAGGTCAGCGGCCCGTTCCAGAAGTGGATTCACGAGCACCGTTTTGAAGATGCTGGCGATGGTCGCGTCGTCATCATTGACCGGATCGAATTCGAAAAGCCCGGCGGAGTCGTCGGTCTGATCATGACGGCGGATCGCATCCGCGAGACTCTGGAGATCGGATTCGACTTCCGGCACGACAAGCTGGAACAACTCCTTGGCGGCGCAACGTCTGCTGGCGACTAGTGCTGTGTCCGTCGAGTTTTGAGGCGTAGCCGAAGTCGCCAGACTTTGGCCGGACCCGAGGAAACCAAACTCTGGCGAGTTCGGCTACATCCAACATGCCCAGTCCGTCGATGCCCGATCAGGATCGAAACGCTGCGACGTTCGGCGCGTTGTTCGGGCTGCTGGTCTGCTGTGCCGGACTCTTGAGCTTGGCCGCTCTGGTCATCCCGGACATTCTATTCGTCATGCTCGTGCTGGCAGGGCTCATCGGATTGGGAGCGTTGCAGTACGTTGTCTGGGGATGGCGGCTTGATCGATATCGTGTGGCCGATGACGAGGAGTTGCCGTCCGCGATGGCCGCTTCGGAGAATTGCCTGCGCGGGCTGAAGCGAGGCGTCGTAGTGGGGCCCGTGGTCGGACTGGGACTGTGTCTTCTGTTGCTTTACGTCCCAGTGCTGTCCGGGATGTTGCCGGCCGACGGCACTCCGCAGCCGTTGTTGTTTTCATTCGTCTGCTGGGGAGTTCCCGTTGGCGCACTCACAGGCAGCCTGATCGGGACGCTGCTCGACCTTCACCGCCAACGCGACCGCTCCAGCTTTGTACAGACGCTGGCGATCACGTGCCTGTGGATGGTGTTCATCGGCTTTCCACTGCTGTTGATCGTTAAGTCACAGCAATGATGCGACTGGATCCACGCACCCGAAAACGTCAAAACGAGTCGGACCCAACTCGCCGCCGTAGCTGGATTCGCAAGAATTCAGACATGCGCGAACGTTGAACTGAACTCTTGCGAGTCCAGCTACGACTGCTGACGGGCGAGTCAGATCCACGCTTTCAACGCGCCGAGCTATGCCTGGGCTAAAACAGCTCGCGGATCGGTTCGGCGTCGATGAAACGAATGGGTCGACTGCCAGGGCCAGGCATCATGGTCGTTTCCAGATCGATTCCCATTGCCGTGTAGACCGACGCGACGACTTCCGGAGGAAGAACTGGCCGGTCGTGTGGGGCGGCTCCAATCTTGTCCGTCGAACCAATGACCTGGCCGCCTTTGATACCGCCGCCAGCAAAGAAGTTTGTCCATGCCGAAGGGTAGTGATCCCGGCCGCCGCGACCGTTCAGTTTTGGTGTGCGACCAAACTCACTGAGGACTGTTACGACGGTGTCGTCCAGCAGGCCGCGCTGTTCAAGGTCCTCAATCAACGCCGTGAATGCCTGGTCGAACTGCGGGCACAGATGTCGCTCGTAGTCCTTATACGTGTTGTTCAGACCGCCGCCGTCGGCGTGCATGTCCCAGCACGTGATATTAAACACCGTGTCGAAATGGTTGACGGTGACAAAACGCGATCCCCGTTCGATTAACCGCCGAGCCATCAGGCAGCTTTGTCCGAATGTGTTGCGGCCGTAGCGATCGCGCAACCTGTCATCTTCCTTTGCCAGATCGAATGACTGTTTTGTCTCCGGCGACATCAACAGGTTGAAGGCCCGGGCATAGGCGGTGTCGCGTTCCAGAGTGGAAGATGTTTCCGTCCGTCGCTGCAGGTCATCGAGTTGTCGAAAGAGCTGCTGCCGAGCATTCAGTCGAAGTTCCGACTGGCCGGCGGGAGGCTCCAGATTCGCCACTTTGAAGTCGGCCTTTGCCGGATCGCCACCGAGGAAGAATGGTTCGTGCGCACTGCCAACATAGGCGGCCTGCTGGCCGTGAGGCGTAGACGTACCAGTATTACCAATCTTCGCCGGCAGAATGACGCTCGACGGAAGGTTGCCTTTCTGCCCGAACACCCTCGATACGACCGAGCCCATGTACGGCTGAGGACTGGCGGCCGTGAAATCATGGCCGCTCATCATCCATCGCTGACCATTCTCGTGAGACGCTCCGGTCTTGTGGTGCAGGCTGCGGATCAGAGCCACGCGATCCATCATGCGAGCCATCAGAGGAAAGTGCTCGCAGATTTGAATCCCCGGCACGTTCGTGTCGATCGGCTTGAAGCCTCCACGAACATCGTCGGGCGCTTCCGGCTTCATATCCCAGGTATCCACGTGACCTGGCGAGCCAACCAGAAAGAGCGTGATACAGTTCTTAATTCCAGCCTTCGACGGATCGACCGCGCCATTTGCCTCCAGGTTCATCAGCCTGGGAAGCGACAGACCGCCAAGCGTGGCCGACCCGGCCTGAAGAAAACTGCGGCGGTTGATCCCACTGCAGACGGGAACTCGCACGTTGCCAATGTTGAGCATACGACAGACCCTGATGTGTCAGTGAACCGTGTTGATCAGCTCGCGGCCGGCTGTTTTTCCTCGGTAGTCACAGCCGGTTCAACACTCGTGAACTTGCCGTCATCCGAGACCTCAAACGCCAGCGGGTTCGAGATATCCACGTATTTGCTTTCGGTGAACTCGCCGTCCTTGTCTTTCTTGTAGTTCACGTACTTCCACATCTGCAGCACGGCTCCATAGGTGCCGGCGGGCAGTTCACCCAGTTCGTGCTGATCGGCAACTCGAGCCAGCGGCGTTGCGACCGTTTCGTCGCCGCGCGTGATCTTCCACTGCAGGCGCAGGCCCCAGTCGTTGCTGACATGTCCCCGGACGAGCCGACGACCGTCGAGTCGAATTGTGGACTGCGGGAGTCCGTCAAACTTCTGATCCATGGAGCTTCTCCGATTCGACGAGAGCGGGACACGCTGCCAGTCATGCGAGTCCCGAGTCCATCAGACACCGACCCAAAGTGGACCGCTTTTCGGAAACCCGGTCAATGCGGCCGCGCCGAACATACTGACATAGTGAAGTGCAAAGAACAGTAAGGCACGCACGCATTAGAAAAAGGCACTCGGAAGCATCGTCGGGCCGTAGCAGAATTCATCGACCAGGCGTCCCTTGCAGTCGCGACGTTCTTCAGCTTATGAGTTTCTCACCGATTCAGTGGCGTTTGAGCGCAAAGAATTCCTTAACACGGCCGGCAAGTCTTTGTGCGGCTGTGTCCAACGCATTTCCAGCGGCGTTGCTTGAGGCATCCGCGCGAGCCTGTACTTCGTCGAGTTGACGCTTCGCCATCAGTTCACTCATGGAATCGATGATCTCGGGCCGCTTCTGCAGCACGGGCCTCAGCGCCGCACTTGGCACTTCAAACACCGTCACATCACAGGCCGCTTTGACGGTTGCCGTGCGTGCGTCGCCTGTCAGTAATGCCATTTCCCCAATCACTGCGCCAGCCGGAAGCTCCGCCACTTTGACCTGTTCCCCTTTGTCTCCATGCGCCACATAGATCTCCAGGTTTCCTGACTCGACAATCAGAATCGAATCACCACTGTCACCCTGCTTCAGGATGACCTCGGGCATTCCGTAGTGAATCTCCCGCGAGTGGCTGGCAATCTCCCGCAATTCGTCGTCGTGGAGTGATCCGAACAGATCGTTTTGCCTCAGCAGCGGCACGACTTTATTCGGGTCAAGTGGTGGCGATTCCTCGGGATCGGCAGGGACTGGAATTCCGTGGACGGTGACGTCTGACATCGACGTTTTGATCCCAGCGCGATCGAGCTTGTGATAAATTGCCTCAAGCACTTCACTGTTTGCTTCCCACTCAAACACTTCCTCCGTGTAATACCAGACTTGGTAGAGGATTCCGTTGTCCTGGAATTGCGCGATGGCAACTTCGGGCGCGGGTTCCGCTAGAACGCGCGACGCGCCATCGGCGGCTTCGAGAAGGATCTTGCGTATCTGGCTCGGCGCGGCCCCGCCTTCAATGAGAACCGGAAGGATGACACCGCGATGCTTCTGGGGCCGCGTGTAGTTTGTGATCGCTGACTGAGCGATCACGGAATTCGGTATCGAAAGTTCGTTCCTGTAGATCGTCTGCACCTTGACGTATCGCCAGTTGCTTTCGATGACTCGCCCGGAAAGGTCGCCCGACACGATCCAGTCGCCGAGCTTGAAACTCTGGCTCAGATTGAGAGCCAGCCCGGCAAAGACATCGCCGAGAAGATTCTGCGCCGAATAACCAAGAACAAGTGCCAGGACTCCGGACGTAGCGATGAGTCCAGTCACCGGCTGGGCGAACACATAATGTGTAATCGCCACCGCGGTCGCCAGAATAATCAGAACGCTGACCGTCTGCTTGAGAATGCGCGGGGCGATCATTTCGCCGTTTCGCGCGAACATCCCCGTCCAGATGAAATAATCGACGGCCTCAAGCACAACAAAGGACAGAGTGATCCACCAGATCGTGCTGGTCGACTTGTGTGCCAGGTGCTTGGCTGATTCAGAAATCGCCAGAAGATCAATCAGAAACTGTGTCTGATCGAAGATGGTGAATGTCAGGAATCCGATGAGCGCGAGCGCCAGACGTCGGTTAGGCCGAGCGAATCGCACCTGTGCCAGCGCGAAGTTCACCAGAATAAGAATGAACAGGACGATTCCGAAAATGCCGGCGAGCTTGAGAATGTCTTGCATCTGATCCGCTCTGAATCCGGTTGCTTGTGTGTCTGGATCGTCGTGTGTTCGCGACTGTAAAGCTCTGGAGTTTGGCGGTCCAGCATCCGCACGTGGGGTTAACAGGCTGCGGGAAGCTCTGTTTCTTTGACGCGGGCGGCGGTCGGACGTGCAGGAGCGCGACGCGTCACGACTTTTCGTAACCTGTTGCATCAGACAGGCGACTTTCCTGGCTTCACCTCATGAATCCATCTCGCTCCGCAGTGCCAACCGGCTTCAGGAGAGTCCATTGCATACGGTAGGACGACATTTGATTGCCGAGTACTACGGATGCGACTGCGCGTTGCTGAACGATCCGCGTGCGATTCGGACGCGTATGCTGGAGGCCTGTGATCGAATCGAAGTCACGGTCGTCGGCGAGGTGTTTCACCAGTTTTCTCCTCAGGGCGTGACCGGAATCATTGCGATCGCTGAGTCACACCTGTCGATTCATACATGGCCAGAGAACGGTTACGCCGCTGTCGATATCTTTACCTGTGGCGATCTCGATCCACGTCCAGGTTGTGAACTGCTGGGCCAGACGCTTCAGGCGGACTCACTGCGCATGCAGGAAATCGTTCGCGGAATCGCGGACGACGTCAGTCAACACCGCCACCTGTTGCCCGAGGACGTTCAACTCATGAGCCACGTCGCGCCTGTCCGTAAGGTACAGCAGTCCGCAAACTCGGGTGACGGGCAGTGATCAGTCGCGAAAGTCGGGGCTGACCAGGTTCTCTCGATGTGGTTGGTTTCCGGCAGCATTTCGACCCTGCAATTTGCTGGACACGTACGGGTGCGATTGTGAGAATCCGCGACCCGATTTTCCGGGCTTAGACTCTCGTCAGTGCGTGCTGGCGTTGGATTTCATGATTCGCAGTTTCGGAGGACCCATGCGTTGCACAAGGGAACCCATCTTCTGGTCGATTGTCGCGAAGTGTCGCGGGACGTTTGTTTGAACGACGGGCTGGTGCTCGAGGCCATGGCGACAGCTGCGGCACGCGCTGGTGCCACTGTGTTGTCGCAGGTCCGATATCATTTCGGACACAATTCGCCGCCCGGATTTACGGCGGCCATTCTGCTTGATGAGAGCCACTGCACGGCTCACTCGTATGCCGATCTGGGGCTGATCGCACTCGACGTCTTCACCTGCGGCGATACCGATCCGCACGACGTCGTCAAATACATGCGCGAGATTGTCGATCTGGGCAAAGTCTCGCTCAAACAGGTCGGACGATTTGAAGTTGCCGACGAACCGTCCGCGGCCGCTGAAGAAATCAACGAATCTCCGTCTGGTCGAGACAACGATTATGCACCCGCGATCTCTCCATGACGGCCGAGCCGACGGACTTGAACCGTTGGAGAGTCTTTCGCTGGACGATGTCGGTTCGTTCGCGGGGCTATTGCGTGCGATGTCAAAGACGGCATTCTCTGGGCGTGAGCTGGGACGTGCATTCGATGTTCTGCTGGAAATGGTCCGCAACCCGGACTGCCAGGTTGTTCTGACTCTCTCAGGTGCGATGACGGTCGCAAAGCAGGGTCGCATCATTTGCGACCTGATCGATCGCGGCATCGTCCACAGCGTGGTCGCGACGGGCGCGCTGATCGCGCATGGTCTGACCGAGTCTATTGGCCTGGCGCACTACCGCTACGACTCGACGAAGTCCGACGAGGCTCTGTTCGAGCAGGGTTACAATCGGATTTATGACACACTTGAAATGGAGGCGAACCTCAACGACGTGGAGCGGCTGATCCGCTCGGTGCTGACGGACTCGCGACCGGAAGACGGCGTGTGGTCATCAGCTCGACTGTGTCGAGTTCTGGGCGAGCGGCTCAGTCAGAGTGCCGAGGGTCCTGGAATCCTGCGCAGTGCGTTCGAACAGAACGTGCCCGTCTTCATTCCGGCTTTCACTGACAGCGAAATCGGATTGGACGTCTCGACGTGGGCGATGGACGTGGCACTGGCGGCCGATGGCCGGGAGCAGTTGAGCCCCGAGCAGGTTCTGGCGGCCACACCGCCATTCAATCCGTTTCTCGATCTACAGCAGTACGCGCGTCACATTGGCGATGCGTCGGAGCTTGGGATCCTGACAATCGGCGGCGGCGTGCCGCGCAACTGGGCTCAGCAGGTGGCTCCGTATTTCGACATCACGAATGCACGTCTGGGAACAAACCTGCCCGTGCCCCGATTCCGCTACGGAGTCCGCATCTGCCCTGAACCGGTTCACTGGGGCGGCCTGTCCGGGTGCACGTATTCCGAAGGCGTGAGCTGGGGCAAGTTTGTCCCCGAGTCAGAAGGCGGTCGCTTTGCCGAAGTTCCGATCGACGCGACCGTCGCGCTTCCCTTGCTGATCCGCGCGTTGTTTGAGGAACTCGATCATGCCTCCGACTGAATCTCGCGGTTCGTTCCTTGGACTCCCCAACTTTGATCGGGCCAGCTCGGACGTTTGCATCATTCCCCTGCCGTTTGAAGGCACGGTCAGCTACGGACACGGCACGGCGGCCGCTCCAGAGGCTGTTGTCGCGGCCTCGTCACAGGTTGAACTCTGGGACGATGAACTCGATTTCGATCTCGACAGTCTGCAATACCACACGGCGGCTCCCGTTGTTCCCGAGGCCTCGGAATCGCCTGAGGCATACCTTGACCGGGTTGCCCGTGAGTGTCGGCCCTGTTTTGAGGGGGCTGGGCTGACGATCGGGCTTGGCGGTGAGCACAGTCTTACGCCGGCGCTGGTCAGTGCGGCTGTGGGCGAATTAGATGACCTGTCCCATCTGACGGTCGTTCAAATCGATGCGCATGCCGACCTGCGCGACTCGTATTCGGGCAGCCCGCACTCGCATGCCTGTGCGATGCGTCGCCTGACCGATCGGGGAGCGTCCCTCATCGCGATTGGTGTCCGGGCCATGAGTCGTGAAGAAATCGAGTATGCCCGAGCAGACTCACACATTCAGATCTACCGTGCGCAGTCACTTGTGGGCACTGATCCTCGCAGTGAGTTTCCTGACGAGGAAGGACTTGTCCTCGATCAGCTTGGGCGACTGAACGGCGACGTCTATCTGACGATCGACATTGACGGCCTCGATTCGTCGTTGTGTCCAGGCACCGGAACGCCGGAACCTGGCGGTCTTCCGTGGTGGCAGACGCTGCGCATCCTGCGCCGTCTGTTGCTCGATAATCGCAATCGCCGACTGGTCGGTTGCGACCTGGTCGAAACGGTTCCGCAAGCGGGAACGCAGGTCAACGAATTCACCGCCGCCCGGCTGCTGGCAAAGGTCATTGCTTACTCGAGCGGCTGATGTCCCAAAGTCGCGGGAGCGGCATTACTTGACAGGCTGCCGTGCGTTCTTTGTGGTGCCGCCAAAGTCAGACTTCCTTAGGAAACTCTGATGCCGCGACCGACACCACTCTGAATCGGAGTTTGTAATGTTTAAGCGATTGGCTGCACTGTTTCTGTTGGTGATGACTTCGCTGACCGTCATGGGCGCTGAGGAATCACCCAACATCGTCGTGATCTTCTGCGATGATCTCGGGTACGGAGACCTCAGTTGCTTCGGACATCCGACGATCAAGACTCCGAATCTGGATCGGATGGCGGCTGAGGGTGTCAAGCTGACTCAGTTCTACTCGGCATCACCGGTGTGTACTCCCAGTCGGGCGGCGCTGATGACCGGCCGGCTTCCCATCCGCAGCGGAATGTGCAGCGATAAACGTCGCGTGCTGTTTCCCAACTCCGGCGGAGGCATCCCGGCCAGCGAGATTACTCTGGCCGAGGCCCTGAAAGAACAGGGCTACGCGACGGCGTGCGTAGGCAAGTGGCACCTGGGGCATCTGCCGCAGTTCCTGCCAACCAGCAACGGTTTCGATTCCTACTTCGGCATTCCGTATTCGAACGACATGGATCGAGTCAACGACGCACCACGCGGCCGCGCGTCGTTCTGGGATCCGAAAATTGAATACTGGAACGTGCCACTCATCCGAAACAAAGAAGTCATTGAGCGGCCGGCCGATCAGACAACGATCACGAAACGCTACGCCGAAGAAGCTGCTGCTTTTATTCGTGACAACAAGGAACGCAGATTCTTCCTGTATCTGCCGCACAGTCTGCCGCACGTCCCGCTGTTTCGATCGAAGGCGTTTGAAGGCAAGAGCCTGCGTGGTCTGTACGGCGACGTGATCGAAGAGATCGACTGGAGCGTCGGCCACGTGCTGGACACGCTGCGTGATTTGAAGCTGGACAAAAACACGATCGTGTGGTTCACCAGCGACAACGGTCCGTGGCTGACCTTCAACGATCACGGCGGCTCGGCCGGGCTGCTGCGCGAAGGCAAAGGCACGACGTGGGACGGCGGCATGCGCGAACCGTCCATCTGCTGGTGGCCGGGAAGGATCCCGGCCAATCAGGTCAGTGCGGAACTCGGTACCACGATGGATATCTACGCCACCAGTCTGAAGGTGGCCGGAGCCGACATCCCATCCGACCGCGTCGTCGACGGTTACGACCTGACGTCCATGCTGAAGGGCGAAACAAAGAGCCCTCGTGATGAAGTCTACTATTACCGCGGCACGCGCCTGATGGCATTGCGCAAAGGTCCGTGGAAAGCGCACTTCATCACACAGGAGTCCTATACCCGCAACAACCAGGCGACGGAGCACGATCCACCGGTGCTCTACAACATGGAAGTCGACCCATCCGAAAAATGGAACGTCGCCGAAGACCATCCCGACGTCATAGACGTCATCAAGAAAGCGGCGTTCGAGCACCTGGCAACCGTCAAGCCAGTTCCGTCACAGCTGGAGATCCCAATGCCAGAGCGTGAGAACCGGGAGTGAGCGAGTGTCGCCCAGAAGGGCATTTGAGTACGTTGTGAACTCAATCGCTATCAACACTGGGAGCACTCAATATGGGTCAGTCATCGTCGCCGAATGATGACGGATTTATGGAATCGGACAGAGCAAGCGAGTCGGAGCAGCTCCCTCCCACTGACGCTGATCAGACGGTCATCGATTCCTGGTAGGCTGGGGAACAGCGCAGAGCGATCGAAGAGGGCGGCGATCCGGAAGCTACCGTTGAATGCGGTGCTGTTGAATCACTTGAGTCCGCTGACGATCCAGAACAGACAGTGGGCGATGAGCGACTCGCTCTCGTCTCTGTCGACCCGGAACAAACTGTCGACGAAAACGGTGACCCGGAAGTGACGATCGGGGCGCCGGTACGGTCGGACGACGCCACGATTGACGGGGATGTCGAGCAGACGATTGAGCAGCAGTGGCGGGACACGTTTACCGACGAAACTGCTCCCGAACTGACGATCAAGAGTGATTCCGAGCAGACGATGAGCGAGGGGTTTGAATTCTCGCTGAAAACGCGAGACGTAAGCCGGGAAGGTTCTCCGCCAGTCGAGAATCCAGACTACGTGCGGGAGAAGAAGCTGGGCGAAGGTGGTATGGGAGCTGTGTATGCCGCGCGGCAGAAGTCGATCGATCGCAATGTGGCCATCAAGGTTCTGAAGCCCCGGGCCGCTCGCCGTGAGAGTTCGCGCGACGCCTTTGTTGCCGAAGCGATGATCACAGGGGAACTGGATCATCCCAACATCGTTCCGGTTTACGATCTCGGTCTGGAAGACGAGAAGACGCCGTTCTATGTGATGAAACAGGTGCAGGGCGTCGAGTGGGCGGATCGCATGGGCGAGAATACCGTGCGTGAGAACCTGGACATTCTCATCGACGTCGCTGATGCCATTGCGCTGGCTCATGCACGCGAGATTATTCACCGGGACCTGAAGCCCGCGAACGTCATGCTCGGTGAGTTTGGCGAGGTTCTGGTGATGGACTGGGGCTTGGCCGTGCCTGCCCCCGACAGTCCAAAGCGCTGGTCGTTCCCCAAAGCCAGATTTGGCGGGACACCATGTTAAATGGCTCCGGAGATGGCCATTGGTCCGGTCGAGAAAGTGGACCGACGCAGTGACATCTATCTGCTGGGCGCAATTTTGTTCGAGATCCTGACCGGCTCGACTCCGCACCCGGGAAAGAAAGGTGAAACAGTGTCTGCGGTCTGCGGCCGAGAATGAGATTGCTCCGACGGAGGAGACTGGCCTGCTGATGAACATCGCGATGAAGGCGATGGCGACATTACCGGACGATCGGTATCAGACGGTCGGTGAATTCGAGGCTGCGGTGAACGAGTACTTCGCTCATCTGGAGAGCATCTCACTGGCGGAACGCGGTGCCGCAGACCTCAAACAGGCTCGCATTTGGGACGACTACGATGCTTATGCCCGGACCGTGTTTGCGTTCGAGCAGGCGTGTGAGTTGTGGCCGGGCAATGAAGCCGCAAAGTCCGGTCTGTCTGCGGCTCGGCTGTCGTACGCCGAAAGTGCAATGGCGAGCGGAGAATACGATTTGTGTGCATCCGTGCTGGATATGGACGACCCAGCTCACACCGAACTGAGACTGGAGTTGTTCGACGAGATCGCAGAAGAGCAACGTCTGAAGGAGAAAAAGGCACGACGCCTCAAACGGACGCAGCGGATTTCGTACGGTCTGATCGCAACCGTCGCCGTGACTGTTGTCATCGCATTTGTCTGGATCAACTCCGAACGAAACGACGCGCTGAGTGCCCAGCAGGATGCCGTGGATTCCCAACAGGAAGAAGCCCGGCAACGGGGTCTGGCAGACACCGCCGCAGCCGATGCGAGGAGAAACGCGACGCGAGCGGACCGCGAGGCCAACGCCGCAAAAGTCAGTGCAGAAGAGGCAAGACGGAATCTGCGGGTCGCCGAGCGAAACGCCTATTACTCAGACATGATGCACATGCCCGCCCGCTGGAAAGGCGCCACCCCCAACCACTCCAGTGAGCTGCTCGAAAAATACCGCGACCGCGAGAATCTTGCGGGCTTTGAGTGGCGCTATTGGAGTCGACTCGTTCGCAGTGATCTACTCACGCTCAAAGGGCACACTCGCGAGGTTAGAAGTGTGGCGTTCAGCCCGGACGGAACTCGGCTGGCCTCGGCGAGCTTTGATCGGACAGTGAAATTGTGGGACGCGGCCACGGGGCAAGAGACACTCACGCTCCGCGGACACGCCCGCGAGGTCATGTGTCTGGCGTTCAGCCCGAACGGGGCTCGGCTGGCTTCCGCGAGTCGTGATCGAACAGTGAAGGTGTGGGACGCGGCCACGGGAGAGGAGACGCTCACGCTCAAAGGACACGCCAACTGGGTCAACAGCGTGGCGTTCAGCCGGGACGGGACACGGCTGGCCACCGGGAGCCATGACCAGACTGTGAAGGTATGGGACGCGGCCACACAGAAGGAGACGCTGGCGCTCAAGGGACACACCGGACCTGTCGAGAGTGTGGCGTTCAGCCCGGACGGGACGCGTCTGGCGACTGCGAGTCGTGACCAGACAATTAAGTTGTGGGACGCGTCCACAGGCCACGAAATGCTCACGCTCAAAGGTCACAACGGCCATGTCCTCAGCGTGACGTTCAGCCCGGACGGGACGCGTCTGGCCTCCGCGGGCGTTGACGGGACACCCAGGTTGTGGGACGCCACCACAGGACGGAAGATGCTCACGCTCAAAGGACACACGACCCTCGTCCACAGTGTGGCGTTCAGCCCGGACGGGACTCGGCTGGCCTCCGCGAGCAATGACCAGACGGTGAAGTTGTGGGACGCGACGTCCGGGCAAGAAACGCTCACGCTCAAAGGACACACGGAACCCGTCACAAGTTTGGCATTCAGCGCGGACGGGACGCGTTTGGCCTCCGTGGGTCGGGACAAGTCCGTGAAGATTTGGGACGTGGCTACCGGGCAGCTGCACCTCACGCTCAATGGACACACTAACTGGGTCCGTTGTGTTGTCTTCAGTCCGGATGGGACTCGGCTGGCCTCGGCAGGTCGGGACAAGACAGTGAATATGTGGGATGCGGCAACCGGACAGCAGACACTCACGCTCGAAGGACACACCGACGATGTCCACAGTGTGGCGTTCAGCCCGGACGGGACGCAGCTGGCCTCCGCGAGCCGTGACCACACCGTGAAGATATGGGACACCATTGATGGTGTTGCTTACCGCCGCCAACAGCGTGACCTGCCGTCTTCCCAACGCGACAGAGCGACGACTTACACGCATCGGGCAGCCGAAGCCGAGAAGACCCGAGACTGGTACGCAGCGGCCTGGAACCTGGACCGGCTCATTGCGCTCGATCCTGACGACACGTCTCTCGTGGAACGCCGAGCGACCATCGAGCGTGTGCTGCGCGAAAGAGGCCTGGTCATCCCGAAACTTCCTTCACACGATTAGGTCGTCGTCTCGAATCGAAGAAATACGAGAGAACAGCAAGTCCCACGGATAGCTGCCGACGCTGCTCGTGCGTAAGTCAAACTGGACCGCACTGGTCGTCGCGACTGCGAGAGTCTACGCCGTAGTTCGAGTGTCAGCTCCCGGGAGCTTGAGTCGTTCGAACGGATAGCCGTAGGCGGATTTCTCCGAAATCCGCTGCCTTGGGCCTGGGAAGACTGGTCGGCGTTCGATGTGCCGGCAGGCTGCGATGTCGTCTGGTCCCGATTTCGGAGAAATCGGGCTACGACTGGGTCAGCGTGTAGGCTTCTGGAAGCGAACGCGGGCTGCGGGCGAGAACAACAATTCCCAGGGATCGCTGAGGTCTGCATCACCCAGCTCGACGATGCACAGGTCTGCTCGCTGTTCAACGGAGAGTGTTCCGGTGCGATGTCCCTGGCCGAGTGCCTGTGCGCCAATTGTCGTCGCCATTTGCAGCAGCACCGGGCGGTAACGACCGTCCGTCTGCCGGTCGAGAAACTGGAGTTCTGCCCACAGCGAGTAGTCCGGGTTGGACGATCGACCGTCGGTGCCCAGGCAGACTGTGGCTCCCCCTTGTCTTAGGCGCGGCCAGGGATGTTCCGTGTGGCCGAAGAAGTGGTGTGTTCTCGGACAGAACACCACTGCGATGTTGGGGTGCTTACAGAGGAAGTCGATCTCGTCCTCGGCGAGGTAGTTGCCGTGGGCGATCAGTGCATGCTGCAACTCCGCGAGCGGTTGCAGGTAGTCGAGCGGGCGGGTACCGCGCGGGATGATGTCGTTCTGCCAGACGCCGAAGGCATTGAGCATTTCGAACAGCTCTCCGGTCCCGTCACGGAGCAATTGCAGTTCGGCCGGCGTCTCGGCGAGATGCATGCACAGCGGGACGTTTTCCTGACGGGCCAGGTCAACCGATCGGTGAAACAAGTCGGGACTGACGCTGTAGGGTGCGTGCGGGCTGATGGCCGGCATGACGTGGTCGCCAGCGGCTCGGCACTGTTCGATGTGTCGGCGGGCGATTTCGATCTGGTCGTTCGCCTGGTCGGGACGCAGACCGATCAGTTCTCGAAATGCGATGACCGTAGGGTGAGTCGACTGAATGCAGTCGGGAGTCCATTCGCCGGTTGCGATGTCGCCCACCAGGCTGACTCCGGCGTCTGCTGATTCCTGCTGGCCGCGGGCGATAAGTGCGTCGAGTGGTTCCGTTCGTTCGCGGCGGTAGGCAAGCAGTGATTGAATCCAGTCCGTAAACGGGGCGGCCGGTTGAATCGGCTCGCTCAGGTCGGCGAACTCAAGATGCGCGTGCGCGTTGACCAGTCCGGGGATGATTGCAGCATTTCCGAGATCAACCGTGCTGCGATCCGGAGCGCCGCGTCGCGATGTGACGTCTGTGATCAGGCCGTCTGTGATTTCGATGAGGCCGTCCTCGATCGGCTCACCGTCGCCGGGGAGGATCCATCGCGCTGTGATGCGGGAAGAGTTGTTGTCACTCATCGTCTTCCCAGATCGCGTGCGGGTCGAAGCTCATGGAGGCCAACATGCTCATGGCGACGCACAGGATGAAGGCGATCACGGCGGGGCCGAACTGGAATTCGATCAGGCTGCCCAGTTTGATCAGCATCACCATGAAGGCCAGCAGCATGACGTCCATCATGCTCCACTTCCCGGCGTGCTCCATGATGCGGTAGGTCCAGGATCGAAACCGTTTGTGGCACAGCCGCAGCAGACTCAGCTCGATCAGCATGACGATCTTCGTGAGCGGGAACACGATCGAAAACAGGAACACGATTCCGCCCACAAACCAGCTTCCGTGAGAAAGCAGTTCCAGCGTTCCGCTAAGCACGCTGGATGTACTCCGATGCCCCAGCTTCTCGACTTCCAGAATCGGCAACAGAACGGCTGGCCAGAACAGGATGAATGCGCCCAGCGCCGCGGCTGCTGTTCGAGCGGCCGAGCGTTCGCTGGCTCCGGGTCGACAGATCGTTGACTGGCAGCGCACACAGATCGCGCGGTCTCCGGCAGCAAGTTCCGGAATGGCGTGGATGAGCCCACAACAATGACACGCGTGGTGATGCATTCTCTCCCGCTCTCCAGGTTAAGCTTCGCGGTGTTGAGCGGCGTCATGTTCCTTCTCCCCCGAGGGGGAGAAGGTGGCCGCAGGCCGGATGAGGGGGCTCGATGTTGAAGTTGGGGTGGACGAACCACCCTTCCGCCCCTCTCCCGCCCTTCGGGCACCCTCTCCCCTCACAGGGGAGAGGGGACGAATCGGTGGTATTCGGAACGGAATAGAAATGAAACAGCTACTGGATCGCAATGTCGTTCGTCGGCTACTGGTGATTCCGCCGGTTGCGATTGGCATTCTTGTGCTGGCGTGGTTTCGTTCGAATGCTCGGGAACCACAGCGCAAACCCGAGGTTGAAGAAGCCCGCGTCCTGCGCGTGATCGAAGTACCGCGATGCGACGTTGTGCCACGCGTCGACGCTTACGGAACCGCTCGACCCGGGCAGATTTGGCGGGCGGTGTCGGAAGTTCGAGGACGAGTGACGCAAGTGCATCCCGAGCTGCGGGCCGGAAGCGTCGTGCGTGCCGGTGAGGAAATCCTGCGGCTTGACCGCACCGAATACGACCTGACGGTGACGCAACTCAATGCCGACATCGCTCAGGCCCAAGCGCAACTGGCCGAGCTGGACGCTCGCGAGTCCAACGACAAAGCGTCGCTGGTGATCGAACACAAAGTGCTGGTGCTGGCGACGGAGGAAGAAGCTCGACTGAAAAAGCTGGCGAAAGAAGACGCGGCGACTCAGGCCGAGCTTGATGCTCAGACACGCCAGACTCTGAACCAGCAGCAACAGGTGCAGGCACTCGAAAATGCACTGAATCTGGCTCCCAGTCAGAAGGACGCGATCAACGCGACGATTGCCGCTAAACAGGCCAGTCTTAAGCAGGCGGAAATCGACGCGGCGAAGACGACGATCGTCGCACCGTTTGACTGCCGGCTGGCAGATGTCAGCATCGACGTCGGACAGTTTCTGGCAGCGGGCGAAGCACTGTTTGAAGCACACAGTACAGCGCTGGCTGAGATTGAAGCTCAGGTGCCTGTCGACCAGGCCAGCACTCTGATCGTTCCGCGTGACTCGCCGTTGGGAACCGAATTGCCATCGATGGATGACGTTCGAAGTATTTTCCAGATTCGGGCCCGGGTGACGAATGCGACCGGCAATGATGCGGCCAGTTGGGATGCGAAATTCCTGCGTGTGCGTGAGACCATCGACGCGCAGACACGGACAGTCGGAATCGTCGTTGGAGTCGAACGTCCCTACGAGAAGATCATTCCCGGCCGCCGGCCACCGTTGCTGAACGGTACATTCTGTCGCATCACTCTGACGGGTGAGCCGCGGGCTGGCCAGGTTGTTGTGCCCCGTTCGGCCATTCGCGACGGCGGTGTTTATGTACTCGACGAGGACGACCGGCTGCGACGTCGAGACATTGTCGTCCAATTTGCACAGGGATCCTTCGCGGTGATCAGCAGCGGTCTGCAGGGCGGTGAATCGCTGATTGTGTCCGACCCGACTCCAGCGGTGGACGGCATGCTTGTGGGTGCGAAATCAGACGGTGATTTACTGGCCGCACTGGTCGCGGAAGCCACTGCGAAGGCCGCGATCACAGAGCAGGATCGTTCGCATGATTGAACGTCTCGCTCGACACCGAACCGCTGCGAATCTGCTGATGATCATCCTGTTCGCGGCAGGTCTTTATGCCATGCCGCAGCTGCGGCGCGAGACGTTTCCGGACTTTGCCGCGTCGGAAGTTGAAGTGCGGATTCTGTATCCCGGAGCGACGGCGGAAGAAGTCGACGAGGTCGTCTGCCAGCGTGTGGAAGACGCACTTGACGGCGTGAAGTTCGTGAAAGAGCTGCGGTCTGAAGCTCGCGAGGGAATGGCGATCTTCACAGCGGAGATGGACGACGCGGGCGACGTCACGACGTTTCAGAACGACATCACAACGGAAGTCGACGCCATCAATGATTTCCCGGAAGACGTCGAGGACGCCGTCATCCGACAGCTCGGCCTGACGGATGTTGTCATGGTGTTGCTGGCAGCCGGGCCGATGAGTGCTGGCGATCTGAAGCTCTACTGCGAGCAGCTCAAGGATCGAGTGCAGCAACTGCCGGATGTCTCGCTCGTCACGCTGGAGGGTTTTTCTGATCGCCAGTTTCGGGTGGAGCTCTCTCGTGAAAAACTGCGCCGCTACGGCCTGACCGTGCAGCAGGTCGCGGACATTCTTTCACGGCAAAGCATCAATGTGCCCGCCGGTGTGATTGAAACGCGTGACAGTGACCTGCTGATTCGATTCGTCGAAGAGCGACACTCGATTGTCGAGTTGGAGAATGTGGCGATCTCCGGTGTGGCAGGTGGCGCCGAGGTTCGTCTACGTGATATCGGACGCATCGTGGACACGTTTTCTCAGGCGGAAGACCAGAGCCTGCTGGGTCAGCAACGCACGGGTGTGCTGAGAATCGAGAAGACGAAGAACCAGGACACGATCCGAGTCGCTGATGCCGTGCGTGCATTCGTCGAGCGTGAGCGGGAACGGGCTCCGCAAGTGGAACTCGCGATCACTCAGGACTCGTCGACCCTGGTACGTCAGCGTCTGCAGTTGCTGACCAGAAACGGCTGGCAGGGAATGCTACTGGTGTTCTTCACGCTGTGGCTGTTCTTCAACGCGAAGCTCTCGTTCTGGGTCGTGATGAGCCTGCCGGTCTCGTTCTTCGGGGCATTCTTCTTTCTGCCGTTGCTGGGCCAGACGATCAACATGATGACGATGGTCGCGTTTTTGCTGGCGCTCGGGCTGCTGATGGACGACGGCATCGTAATTGCCGAGAACGTGGCCCGGCACCTGTCGCTGGGCAAGTCGTCGATGCAGGCGGCTGTTGATGGCGTTCGAGAAGTGGCGGCGGGAGTTGTGTCGTCCTTTCTGACCACCGTCTGCGTGCTGGGCCCGCTGGGATCGTTGTCCGGATTCATTGGCAAGGTGCTGCAGGTCATCCCACTGGTTCTGATCCTCGTGATGGCGATCAGCCTGATCGAAGCATTCCTGATTCTGCCGGCTCATCTGGGACACTCGTTGCATGACGTCAATGTGAGCGCTCCGGGACGGGTACGGCGCCGCTTCGATGGCGTGATCGACGGGCTGCGGGACGCGGTCGGCCGCTGTGTCGCTCGACTGATCGAATGGCGATACCTCTTTGTGGGCAGTGTCGTGGGCATCTTCTGCTGCACACTGGGGCTGGTGGTTTCGGGGGTTGTCGGGTTTCAGGGCTTCCCCGAACTGGAAGGCGACGTCGTCGTGGCCCGTATTCTTCTTCCACAGGGCACACCTCTAAGTCGCACGGAGGGTGTCGTCCGCCGTGTTACCGATTCGCTCAATCGGCTGGATGAGCAGACGTCGCGCGATCAGCCGGACGGTCAGCGACTGGTGCAGACAATCAATGTTCAGTTCAACCGCAACACCGATGCTTTTGAGAACGGGGCACACGTCGCGACTGTGACCGTCGATCTGCTGACCAGCGAACAACGCTCGTTGACCATTGATGAAATTGTGGCTGCCTGGCGAACGGACATTGGCGACCTGTCTGATGTCCTCAGCCTGACGTTCGGTGAACCGTCATTCGGTCCGGCCGGCCGACCGATCGAGATTCGATTTCAAGGACCGGACATTGCCGTTCTGAAATCGGCGGCAACAGAAGCTCGCGAGTGGTTTTCCAGCTACGAGGGTGTATTCAACTTGACCGACGACCTGCGGCCCGGAAAGCAGGAGATTCGCATTCGTTTGCGCGAGGGAACTGTCGGACTGGGTCTGGATGCCGCGTCCATGGCGGGCCAGCTTCAAGCGGCGTTTCGTGGAGCCACCGCCGACGAGATTCAGGTCGGGTCCGAGAGCTATGAAATCGACGTGCAGTTCAACGCAGCGGATCAGGACAGTCTGTCGGACCTCGACGACTTCTACTTTCTGCTGCCGGATGGAAAACCGATCCCGTTGTCAGCGGTGGCTGAGGTCGAATTCTCGCGCGGCTGGTCACGAGTGGCTCGGATCAACGGCCTTCGTACAGTGACGCTGATCGGTGAGGTCGACACGCGTGTCACGAACACGGCCCGCCTGATCAGCATGTTCGAACGCGAAAAGCTGAGCGAACTGAATCAACGGTATCCTGCCCTGCGGATCGCGATCGAAGGCGAGGCTCAGGAATCCGGCGAGACGCAGGCATCGATGCGGCGGGCCATGGTCGTGGGTCTGATTGGTGTATTCGTCCTGCTGAGTTTTCAGTTCGGGAGCTGGATCGAGCCGCTGATCGTCATGGTCGCGATTCCACTCGCACTGATCGGCGTTGTCCTCGGCCATCTGCTGATGGGGCTGAACCTGAGCATGCCCAGCATGCTGGGGTTTGTGTCGCTGTCTGGCATTGTGGTCAACGACTCGATTCTGCTGGTTCTGTTTCTGAAACGGGCACGTGGCGAAGGCGCGTCGGCTGCTGAATCGGCCACGCAAGCCAGCCAGTTGAGGTTCCGTGCGATCCTGCTGACGTCTGCGACAACAATCGCCGGGCTGTTACCGCTGCTGTCGGAAACGAGCCTGCAGGCTCAAGTGCTGATCCCGCTCGCGGTCAGCATTGCGTTTGGCCTGATGGCGTCGACACTGCTTGTGCTGTTCGTCGTTCCATGCCTTTACGTGATGCTCGACGACCTTGGGTTGCTTTCGGGCCCCTCTCTCCCCTCTCCCTAACCCTCTCCCCACGGGGGAGAGGGGACATCGGGTAGGTCGACGTCACGAATGTTCTGATGCCCGTAACGCCCGCCACGAGTAGGCCGGCTGATAACCGATCAACTCGCGCGCCCGATCAATGCTGATGACGCTGGCGCTTCCCGAAAGCGCTTTGCGAATCTCGACCTGCGGGGCGAATTCCCGTAGCAGAGCTTCGGTTGATGCATCAAATCGAATGTCCTCGGCGGCAATGAACAACGGCTCGTGTCCGGTCGTACGGGCTTCCAGGGCCTGACGACAGGAGGTTGCTGCGTCACGCACATCGACGTAGGGCCATAGTACGAAACGCACGCCCTGCTCTTTCGTCGGATGCGGCCACGGAAAGGCGAAGTAGCCATCTTCCTGAATGACATTCATGATCCGCAGGCTGACCGTTGCCATGCCCGTTCGACGACTGACCGCGCCGCAAATGTCTTCTCCGATGACCTTGGAGAGGCCATACGCTTCATAAGGAGTCAGTGGATGGTCCTCGTCGACCGGTACGTATTTCGGCCAGTACACATCGGCCGACTCGTGCCAGCCCAGCGTGAAGACTGACGAAGCAGACACAAGACGTTGCACGCCCAGAGCCGCCGCAGTCTCCACGACATTCCATGTGCTCTGGACATTGTTCTCAAACGTGACCGAAGGCGGCTGAGCCAACGGGCCGGGAATCGCGCCCAGGTGAATGACACCGTCAGCTCCCTGGAGCACGTCGCGCACGGCTGCCGGGTCCATCAGGTCAACGGTCAGAAACCGGCAGTGCATTTTCTCGGGGCGAACCTGGTCGACAGACAGAACGTCGTAGTCGCGCGATACCAGATCCTCAACAACCTTGCGGCCCAGCCGGCCCGCTCCGCCCGTGACGACGACACGTTTCATGAATCACTTTCATCCGCATTTCTGGTCGAGTCAGCCCGACATCGCAGTCGCCTTACCCACACGAGCCCGACACGCAAGTCTTAGAGTTGCACAATTCAGTCCCGGAGGGACGCAGGCAATTAGCCCGGGGTTTCAACCCCGGGGAATAGCGACCAGTTATTCCCTTGAGCCCCGGAGGGGCGACGGCAAGACCAAAACGTGACGCGCCGTCGCCCCTCCGGGGCTCTGCCGGCGAATTGTCCCTTGTTTCCCGGGGTTGAAACCCCGGGCTATTCGCCTTTGCCCCGTCGGGGCATCAAGACTGTGCAACTTCAAAACTTGCTCGTCGGGCTCGTGTGGATCGCGGGTCTGTTATTTCCTGCGAATTGCCTTACTCCGTGCCCGCCGCGGCGGCGGTCGCGGCGATGCAGAACAGGTGCTTCTCGCCACGCAGATAGATCTGGCTGTGACTGACCGTGGGCGAAGCGTAGCAGTATTCGCCGAGTTCGTTTTCTTCAACGACATCCAGTTCCGCGCCGGGCCGCACAACCTTGGTGATCCCATTGTCGGCCGTGAAGTAGACCATGTTATTGGCCGTGATCAGCGACGAGCTGTAGTGGCTGCCCAACCGGTCCTTCCACACCACTTCACCAGAGTCTGTGGCAAAACAACTGGCGGTTCCGCGATCGTCGGCGATGAAAAGATGTTTGCCCAGGACGACGGGGGAGGGTACGTAGCACCGTGCATTGCGAATGTGCCATGCGACGTGCGAATCAGTTACGTCGCCGCTGCCGTCGGGGCGAATGCCCATGACGTGGTATTCGGGGAAGCCCGCAGTCATGAAAAACAGCTTGCCGTCGTAGACTAACGACGCCACGTACTGCTCGGTCGGGCCCTCAACCTTCCAATGCATCTTGCCATTATTGGGGTCATAGCTGGCGATGTGACGACTGCCGGACAGGACCATTTGCGTTCGCCCGTCGATTTCACGGATCAGCGGCGTCACGTAGCTGCGAGTCTTGTGTGCTCGTTTGACTCGCCACGCGGTTTCGCCGGTCGCCCGGTCCAGCGCCACGATGTACGAATCTCCGTCGTGGTCGCCGTTGACGATCAACTTGTCCTTGAAAATCACCGGCGAGCTGCAAAAGCCATGCACACTGGCGAAGCGATCGGGTTTGACCCGCCACTTCAGCTTGCCGGAAAAATTGTAAGCCGCCACGACCACGTTGCCCGGAGTTCGTTTTTTGTCGCTACCGAAATCCGGTTCCAGGAAGGCCACGTAAATCGTCTCGCCGTCGGTGGCAGGAGTCGATGAAGCAAAGCTGTTCAACTTGTGACGTTTTTCGAGCGGCGCTTTCAGGACTTCTTTTTTCCACAGGATTTCACCGCTCTTGCGATCGAGCGACAGCAGCACTCGCTGTTCGGTTTCTTCAATGCAGGCAACCGTGAAAATCCGGTCTTCCCAGACAATGGGTGACCCGTGTCCCCAGCCCGGTAACTCGGATTTCCACAAAATGTTCTCACCGGTCGTGCCATTCCATTTGGTCGGCACGTTCTCTTCGACGCTGCTGCCATCGCCCCGCGGGCCTCGCCAACCTGGCCAGTTTTCGGTCCGGGCCGTTCCGGCAATCATGACCAGACACAGAAGTGCGACAGGCAAGCGGCTTGGAAGCATGGTGGTCTCCTGCAGGGAGTGGGTGAGCGAGTTCGAGTCAACGTGGTGTAACGGGCAGTGCGTCAATTCGCGACGTGAACGTGCCACTGGTCTGATTCCGCGTGCCGCTCGACTCAGGCCAGTAGTTCGGAAACGACCTCGCCGCCAATATCCGTCAGCCGCTGATCGCGACCCTGAAAACGGAATGTCTGCCGTTCGTGATCGATGCCCAGGCAGTGCAGAACTGTCGCCTGCAGATCATGCACGTGAACGGGGCGTTCGACGATGTTGTATCCGTACTCGTCGGTCTTCCCGAGTGACATGCCGCCCTTGATTCCGCCTCCGGCCATCCACATCGTGAAACAGCGTGGATGATGGTCGCGGCCGAACGTCGGCTTCAGATCGCCCTGGCTGTAAGTCGTGCGACCGAATTCCCCACCCTGAATGATCAGCGTGTCCTCCAGCATGCCGCGACGCTTCAGATCCGTGATCAGTGCGGCGATCGGTTGATCGACCAGTCGGCACATCTCCGGCATCCGTGTGACAATCTCGCTGTGCATGTCCCAACCGCGCTGAAACAGTTGCACGAAGCGTACGCCCCGTTCGAGCAGCCGACGGGCCAGCAGGCAGTTGTTCGAAAACGACACCTCGCCGGGTTTTGTGCCGTACATCTCGTGGACGTGTTTCGGTTCGTTCGAGATGTCCATCAGCTCGGGAACACTGGTCTGCATGCGTCCGGCGAGTTCAAACGAATCGATGCGAGCTTCGATCTCTGGGTCACCGACGACTTCCAGACGTCGCCGGTTCAACCGGTTGATTCCTGCGATCAACTGTTCGCGATTCGGCTGGTCGATGCCATCTGGATTCGACAGAAACAGCACGGGGTCGCCCTGCGATTGAAACTGCACACCCTGATGCCGGCTGGGCAGGAACCCGCTGTGGTAGTACCGCGAAACGACCGGCTGACCTTTCTTACCGGACAGCAGCACGATGAAGTCGGGCAGATTTCTGTTCTCGCTGCCCAGTCCATAGGACATCCACGAACCCATACACGGACGTCCGGGACGCCCTGCTCCGGTCTGCAGCATGTTGACCGCCGGGTCGTGGTTGATCGGTTCGCTGTGGATCGAGCGGATGATGGCCAGCTCATCGGAGACTCGACCGAGATGCGGCAGGTGCTCGTTCATGACCTGTCCGGACTCACCAAACGTCCGAAACTTCATCGGCGAGCCGGCAACTGTCAGTTGCTTCTGCCCGCGAGTCATCGTCGTGATTCGCTGCTTACCCTTGACCGACGCGGGCAGCTCTTTGCCGTTCTGTTCGTGCAGCAGCGGCTTGGGATCCCACAAATCGATATGCGACGGTCCTCCGGCCATGAACAGGTACACAACCCGCTTGGCCTTCGGCGCGAAATGCATTCCAAGCGACGGGTTTGAGCCGGTGGCTGCGGCGGTGGCCGAATCGGAGAACAATCCCGGGTTCAGTAGACCGGCCACGCTGGCGGCACCCAACCCGGCCGATGTCCGGCTAAGGAATCGTCGGCGAGCGATGCGGTATTCGAGTTCGTGTGTGTTCATGGTTCTTTTTTTGTCCCCTCTCCCCCTTTTGGGGAGAGGGTTAGGGAGAGGGGCCTCTTGCGAGAGTTATCAATCCAGCTTCTTCCCCCGAACGGTCAACTCCAACCCAAGCTGTCGCGCAATCGAAACGGCCACCAATTCGACGTCTCGCAGCACGTCTTCATTCACAAACCGGATGACTCGCCAGCCATCTTCTTCAAGATACGTTTGCCGGGCCGCATCGCGGTCATCGACGTAATCGTGATAGCCACCGTCGAGTTCGATAATGCACTTCAACTCCGTGCAGGCGAAGTCAGCGAAGAACGGACCAACAGGATGCTGACGCCGAAACTTCAGTCCGCAGAATCGCTTTGCTCTTAGAACCTGCCAGAGGAGTGACTCGGCATTCGTCTGGCGCTGGCGGAGTTCGCGAGCTCGGTTGGTTGTTTGAGACATGGTAAAAACCCCTCTCCCTAACCCTCTCCCCTGAGGGGAGAGGGGACTCCGTCCCCGCACGAAACCGTCCCCTCCCACCGTCGTCCCCGGTCGCCTCCGTCCCTGTATGCCTCGATTCATCCCGCCTCGTCTCCGCACGACTCAATCCCGCACGCCCCGATCTCTCCCACACAATCCACAGTCATTCGCGGGTCAGTGTCTCGTCCAGGTTCAGCAGTACGTTTGCGATCGTCGTCCATGCAGCAAGCTCTGCAGTATCGAGGCCATCCGTAACCGGTTCCTCGCCTCGTTTGATCAAGGCCGTCGCTGCTGCTTTGTCGGCTTGGAACCGTGTTAATTGCTCGACGTGGATCTTTCGGAGCGTCTGAAGCTCGTCGTCGTCCGGACTTCGGGAGACGGTCGACCGAAAGGCAAACTTGAGTCGCTCATCGGGTGACGAACCGCCTTCGCGGACGATTCGCTCGGCGAGAACGCGGGCCGCTTCGACGAACGTCGGATCGTTCAGCGTCACCAGTGCCTGCAGCGGTGTGTTGGTCCGTGGGCGACTGACCGTGCAGACTTCGCGACTGGGTGCGTCAAAAATACGAAATGTTGGATAGGTCGTGGTGCGTCGCCAGAAGGTGTACATCCCGCGACGATAAACATCGTCGCCATCGCTTTGCGGCCACTTCCAGCGACCCTTGTCGCTGTAGTACCCCTCCGGCTGGTAGGGAAAAACGCTCGGCCCTCCGATCTCGTCGTTCAGCAGGCCGCTGACAGACAGGGCAGCATCGCGAATACCTTCGGCCGAGAGGCGGAATCGCGACTGGCGGGCGAGCAATGTGTTGTACGGATCGACCGCCACGGCATCCGATCGCCAGTGGGACGACTGTCGATAAGTAGACGACATGACGATTTTCTTCTGCAGCGCCTTGACGTTCCAGCCGGTGCGGATGAACTCGGTGGCGAGCCAGTCGAGCAGTTCTGGATGTGCCGGGAATTCGCCGCGGACTCCGAAGTCGTCCATCGTCCGCACAAGGCCCGCACCAAACAGTTGGCTCCACAAACGATTGACGGCCACGCGGGCGACGAGAGGGTTGTCTGCATCTGCGAGCCAGTGCGCCAGTCCAAGTCGTGTGCGCGGTTTGTCCGATGGCAGCGGCGGGAAGATGGACGGTACGTTCGGCGTGACTTCCTGGGCCTTCGTCTGAAAATCGCCACGTACCAGGACAAAGGCCGGTCGGCGTTGTTTCATCTCGACCATGACCATCGTCGTGGGAATGGCTTTGTCGAGCTTCTGTTTCTCCGCCGTCAGTTCCGCTTGCCGTTTGTTGAGCGGCTCAAACGTGTCTTTTGTCGCCGCATAAGCGTGCTGCACGAAGTAATCATGCAGTTGCTTTTTCTGCTCGTCCTTGCGGTCAGTCTCTTTGAGTTTGACAAGCTTGAGGATGTCCCTGGGCAGTTCGCTCTTCTCACGTGCCTTTTCAAACTCCTCCCACGCGATTTGCGTGTCGAAGTGCGTCGGCTCCGGATGTTTGGGTTTCTTGACTTCCGCGATATCACCCGAGCCTGCAGCTGCGTCTCGTTTGTCCGGGGTCGGTGTCTGCTCGCTGTCGGCCGGCTTCGACTGGGCGGACGTGGACGGGAGTTCGACCTTCGCCATCAGCGAATCGATTTGCGCATCCAGTCCGGTCAATTCCGTCGTAACGCGTTCGAGCGCTGCCTTCTGGTCGCCGGTCGGCAGACTCAGCAGCGGCGGCAGCGGGATGTCGTGACCGGTTGCGCCCAGTTCGCCGTCGACCGAGTTGAAGAACGCATAGAATTGATAAAACTCCTGCTGCGAGATCGGGTCGTACTTGTGCTCGTGACATTGAGCACAACCCATCGTCAGGCCGAGGAACACCGTTGCCGTCGTGCTGGCTCGTTCGACCGCGTACACGACCATGTACTCCTCGGCGTCGGATCCAGCTTCTTCGTTGTAGGTCGTGTTGCGATTGAAGCCGCTGGCAATCTGCTGCGACGTGTCGGCCTCCGGAAGCAGGTCACCGGCAATCTGCTCGATGGTGAACCGGTCAAACGGCATGTTTGTGTTGAATGCGTTAATGACCCAGTCGCGATACAGCCACATGCTGCGAGTGCTGTCGCTCTCGAACCCGTTGGTGTCGCCAAAGCGAGCCAGATCCAGCCAGTCCTGGGCCATCCGCTCTCCGTAGTGCTGCGAAGCCAGTAGCCGGTCCACGAGTTTTTCGTAAGCCTGCGGTCGCTCATCGTTGATGAACCGATCGACGTCGCGAATCGATGGCGGCAGTCCGGTGAGGTCGAGCGACAGGCGGCGGATCAGCGTCGTGCGATCGGCCATGGGCGACGGTTCCAGCTTCGCCGCCTGAAGTCGAGCCAGAACAAAGGCGTCGATCTCGGTCCGCGACCAGACGTGCTTGCTCGTCTCTGGAAGCGTCGGGCGCTGCGGTTTCTCGAACGCCCAGTGGACTGTGTAGTCCGCTCCCTCGGCCACCCATTGCTTAAGCAGAGCGACTTCCTCGGGCGTGAGCTTCAGCTTCGAATCGGTCGGCGGCATCTGCTTGTCCGGATCGTTACTTGTGATCCGTTTGACGAGTTCACTGTCGCCAACGTTTCCCGCGACGATTGCGGACTGATGCGCCGCCTCACCGAGGTCCAATCGCAGATCACCCTCTCGGCTCTTGTCGTCTGGTCCGTGACAGCGAAAGCACTTGTCCGAAAGCAACGGCCTGATCTGCCGGCTGAAGTCGATCTTCGTCGTCTCGGGATCGGCCGCCAAACCGACTTGCGGATGCCAGACAATCAGTCCAACCGCAATGGCAGCCATAAAGCGCAGCCGCTGAACGCTGGTCGACCGCGGTGACATGTTCACAATCACGCTTAGGCATCCGACGGGAGACAAACGACTGATGATGACTGAGACAGTGACAGAAGTCAGATCAGTCATTGCTGATCCGTCAGAATACTCACGGCGCCGGAACAGTGTCCAATCCGGCGTCCGCAATAGCTGAGCGACCGAATCGGACGAACCGCGAAATCCGTGCGAAAGAATTGGTCAGACAGCCTTTTCAGAATCGTGCGACATGCTCACAATGACGACACTGTTTGCACTGTGGCTGTCGTTCTCTCCCACCGATGGGCTCTATAAAGTGGTTCGGTCTTCGGACTCTCCTGCCTCCTGCCCGTCCGGCCTCGCCTGCGACCAGTCGTGTTCCCCACTCAACGCTGTTTCCCGGTTCCGTGTCACGTTCGGCTCACGCGTGATGGACCTGGGAAACTCCTGCCGTACCTCAGGTGCGTTTCCGATGAGGAGTCTGTAATCCGATGTCGACCGTCGAAGCGCCCCAGGCCGATGCCGCCGAACCAGCCCGTCAGAAAGAATCACTCGAAACCGTCGTCGTGCGATTCTGCGGTGATAGCGGCGACGGTATGCAGCTCGTCGGGACTCAGTTGACGAATGTCTCTGCGGCGTTCGGTAACGATGTCAGCACGCTGCCCGACTTCCCCGCCGAAATCCGGGCGCCTGCTGGAACGCTCGCGGGTGTCTCTGGATATCAGTTGTGCTTTTCGAATCACGACATCTTCACCCCCGGAGATGAGGTCGACACGCTTGTCGCAATGAATCCCGCGGCTCTGAAGACAAATGTCGCGGACTTGAAGCGTGGAGGTACGCTGATTGTCAACGCCGACGCGTTCGATAAGAGCAACGTGAAGAAAGCGATGTACGCCAGCAATCCGCTGGAAGACGAAAACGCCCTGCAGGCCTATCGTGTGCATCGTGTCGACATGACGCGTCTGACACGCGATGCGGTTGAAGGACTGGGCCTGTCAACGCGTGAAGCCGACCGTTGCAAGAACTTCTTCGCACTCGGACTGGTGTACTGGCTGTACGACCGCGATTCGACGCCGACCGAAGAATGGGTCCGGTCCAAGTTCGCCAAGAAGCCGGAGACGGCAGAAGCCAACATTCGGGCCTTGAAGGCCGGATACAACTTTGGTTTCTCGACCGAGGCCTTCACTGTTCATTACCAGGTCGCCCCCGCGCAACTGCCATCCGGCCAGTACCGCAAGCTGACGGGCAACGAGGCGACGGCGCTGGGTCTGGTCACGGCCGCGAATCTGGCCGGTCAACGGCTCTTTTATGCCGGTTACCCGATCACGCCCGCGAGCGACATTCTGCACGAGCTGGCAAATTACAAGAATTTCGGAGTCCGCACGTTTCAGGCCGAAGACGAGATTGCGTCCATGGCGGCCGCAGTGGGAGCCGCGTTTGCCGGTGAACTGTCGGTGACCGCCAGTTCGGGACCGGGGATCTGCCTGAAGGGTGAGGCGATGGGCCTGGGCATGATCGCCGAACTTCCGATGATCATTATCAACGTGCAGCGTGGCGGTCCGAGCACCGGTCTGCCGACGAAAACCGAACAGGCGGATCTGCTGCTCTCGATGTTTGGCCGCAATGGCGAATCTCCATTGCCGATTGTCGCCCCGCAAAGTCCGTCCGACTGTTTCGAGATGATTCAGGAAGCCATGCGGATTTCCGTCGAGTTCATGTTGCCAGTGATCTTCCTGTCCGATGGTTACATTGCCAACGGTGCCGAACCGTGGCGAATTCCGGCGGTTGACGATCTCAAACCGATCAGCATTTCGCACCCGGCCGAGTTCAACAGCGACAACGGCTACCTTCCCTACAAACGCGACGAAAAGCACGCTCGACCGTGGGCCACAATTGGAACTCCGGGGCTGGAGCATCGGGTTGGCGGCCTCGAGAAAGCCGACGTCACGGGTCATGTGAGCTACGACCCGGATAACCACCAGCACATGATCGAACTGAGGGCTGAAAAGGTCGCGAACATTGCGAACTTCATCCCGGAACAGGTAGTCGATGGTCCCGAGTCCGGGGACCTGCTGGTTATTTCCTGGGGCGGCACCTTCGGAGCCGTGCGTACCGCGGTTCGTGAAGTCCAGGCTGCCGGCAAGTCAGTTGCCCACTGTCACCTGCGATACGTGAATCCCATGCCGCGAAATGTCGGTGACATCCTGAAACGGTTCAAGAAATTCCTTGTTCCGGAACTCAACATGGGTCAACTTCGATTGCTGTTGCGTTCCGAGTTCCTGGTCGACGCCAAAGGTCTTAATAAGCTCAAGGGCAAACCGTTTCTGGTTTCCGAAGTTGTTAATTCGATCAACGACAATCTTGCCAGCTGACACACCCCGGACGCCGCCCTCGCCAGAGTACGGTCCCCAGTGTTCTGACAAACGCTGATCCTGAAAGCACTGATCCCACCCTACTGCTCAGTCTGAGTCGCTGCCGGAGATGACGCCGGCAGCAGGAATCCCCGAAGGCATCCCGCCATGAGTACTGATACGCCCACCGAACTGCCCGTCCTGACCGCGAAAGATTTCGCCAGTGATCAGGAAATCCGCTGGTGCCCGCGTTGCGGCGATTACTCGATCCTCGCCCAGATGAAGAAGGTCTTGCCCACGCTGGGTATGCCGAAAGAGAAATTCGTCTTTGTCTCGGGTATTGGTTGTTCGAGCCGGTTTCCGTACTACATGAACACGTACGGGTTCCACAGCATTCACGGTCGGGCGCCGGCGATCGCATCGGGTATCAAAATCACACGGCCAGACCTGCAGGTCTGGGTGATCACTGGCGACGGCGATGCACTGTCAATCGGCGGCAACCATCTGATGCACGCCATTCGACGTAACATCGACCTGAAAATCATCCTGTTCAACAACCAGATTTACGGCCTGACCAAAGGCCAGTACTCACCGACCAGCCCCGTGGGCAAACGTACGAAAAGCACACCGATGGGTTCGGTCGATTACCCGCTGAATCCGCTCTCTGTGGCACTGGGTTGTGAAGCGACGTTTGTGGCCCGCTCCGTCGATGTCGACATCAAACACCTGTCGATGGTGCTCGAACGAGCCGCACACCACAAAGGTACCGCATTCGTCGAGGTGTACCAGGACTGCAACGTCTTCAACTCGGGCGCGTTCAGCTTCGCGACCGACAAGAAAATCCGGAACCAGAACATCATCTACCTGGAACACGGCAAGCCACTGGTCTTCGCCAACGGTACCAAAGGCATTCGCGTCAATGAGGGCAGCCGACCGGAAGTTGTCGACCTGCAGGCTGATGGCGTGAAGGAAGACGACCTGCTGTTCCACGATGAAAAAGCCGCCGAACCGAGCCTCGCGTTCACACTGGCCCGCATGCGGAAGCCGGCGTTTCCCGAGCCCATGGGCATCTTTCGAGCCATCGACCGGCCGACCTATGACCAGACCGCAGCCGCTCAGATTGAAGATGCAATCGCCGAAAAAGGCGAAGGCAACCTGCACGACCTCTTTCACCGCGGCGATACCTGGGAAGTGAAATAGATCAGCCCATTGCCGGCCAATTGTTCAACAGGCCCGAGGCTTTGATCAGCCTCGGGCCTGTTTTTTGTTGGCGTGGCCGATTCGGCCAAAGACGATCTGAAACGCGTCGATCGTCGCACTCAGAACAGTTCGGGGATTGGCTGCCCGGTGGTGATAATCTGCTCGATCTCTTTCGAGACGCCGGTCTGCAGCCGCAATTCACCGATGTCGAACAGAGAGTGCATCACGGTCGCCAGGACGTTGCTGCTGGTAATCGGCGTCGAAGCTGGCTCTCCCCCGATGCGGTCCGATCGACCGATGACCTGTCCCATTCGCAGACCACCGCCGGCGAATGCCAGAGTGCATTGATTGCCCCAGTGGTCGCGACCGCCGTTCTTGTTGATTCTCGGGGTGCGACCGAATTCGCCGGTCATCACCAGCAGGATGCGCTCGCTGAGTCCTCGCTGCTCGACGTCTTCCATGAAAGCCGACACAGCCTTGTCGACCGCCGGCGTCAGTTGCGCGATGCCATCAGCCATCGTGAACTCTTTGCCGCCGCCGTGCATGTCCCAGCCAGGAGCCGTGACTGTCACAAACCCACATCCTGCCTCGCACATCCGCCGCGCCATCAGCATCTGGTGACCGAGAGCGACTGGCGAAAACTGCGTCGCATAGGAGTTGCGTTTGATCGCTGCCGCGGTCGGTTTGCACATGCTGGTGTCGTATCGCCTGATCGTCGCCGGGTCTTCCTGCGACAGATCGAACGCATCGCCCGCTCCGCGCGACAGCACATCGAACGCCTGCTGCTGAAAGCGGTCGGCTGAGTCGAGCTGACCACTTACGTCCGCATTCCGGCGGAGTCGGTCCAGGCCACTCAGCAAGCCGCGCCGATCGTCCAGCCGCCCGCCTTCGATCTGCAACTTCATGTTGTCGATCACTTCTCCACCAGCACTCGGATCGAACGGCCGGTACGCTCGCGACAGCGTTCCGTTCTGGGACACGCGGTCTGTGTTCCGATACAGGCCCTTGTGCTGATCGCCGATGGCCTGCGAGGTCACCACGACATTCTGCGGCAGACCGGTTGCGGGATTCGTCAGACCGGCAACGCGAGCAAACAGCGCCCCCATCATCGCGCCGGTGGGATTACCCCCAGCCATTACGTGCATGGCCGCCGTTCCGTGGCTGGAGATCCCGTGTCGATACGACCGCACAACTGCCAGTCGATCGGCGAGTCCCGCGAGCATCGGAAATGTCCCGCCAAACGTCTCGCCGGCAAGTGATGTCTGTAATTCTCCCGTGATGCTCCGAATCTCCGCCGGGGCGGTCATTTTTGGATCGAACGTCTCATACTGAGTCGGTCCGCCCTGCATGTTCAGAACCACGACGGATCGATCGTGCAGATGAGCCCCTCGGATTCCGGCCGCAGCCTGCGCAGCCAATAGACCGGACAGCGTCAGTCCGCCCACGCTCGAAGTGCCAATCCGCAGAAACTCACGTCGAGTCCGCCCCTCAGTTCCGTATACGGTCAGCATGCAGATGTTCTCGCCCTGGGTTCGCGAAGACTCAATAAACTCGATGTATAGCGACGAAGTCCGAGTTCAGATTGTATCGGCCAAAGGCCCGCACATCATCGTGAGTCGAACCGGCTCCCATTGATCATTCAACCGGGAATTGTGGAGCTGGCCCAATGACCGATAAGATCTCTGGTCACACCTGCTGCCTCCCACCCCGTCTCCTCTCCCTCCGTTGTATCAAGTAGAGCGATCATGCGAATTCAAGCAGAAAAAACGTCTGCATACTGCGATGGACACAGTCGACGCAGCTTCCTGCAGGTCGGCATGGCCGGAATGGGAACGGTCGGACTGCCCCAGCTTCTGCGAGCGAAAGAAGCCGCTGGTGCGGCCGGTCGTAAAGAGACGTCCGTAATCCTGATCTGGCTGGATGGTGGACCAAGCCATCACGACACATACGATCCAAAACCGGATGCGCCGTCTGAATACGCCGGAATCTGGCAACCGATTCACACCAACGTTCCCGGTTTCGACATCAGCGAGATGTTTCCGCGGCAGGCTCGCCTGGCGGATCGTTTCTCGGTTGTCCGCTCGGTTCATCACAACGCGGGGGACCACTTTACCGGCGGACATTGGATGCTGACTGGCCATGGTGGAGTCAGTGGCGCCATGAACGCGGGCAAGTCTCCGTTCATCGGCGGCATGGCCACAAAGATGACCGGCTCACGCCAGCCAGGAATCCCGGCCAACATCGGCATCCCGTACTCGATGAGCATTGGCCTGCGTCCTGGTTATTTCGGCGGCAATTACCTGGGCGTCCAGCACGACCCGTTTCAGGTGGGGACCGATCCAAATTCTGCCCGATTCAAGGTTCAGAACCTCAGCCTTCCGAAGGACCTGACCATCAGCCGTCTGGACGATCGTCGCGGTCTGCAGAAACACTTCGACACGCTGCGACGGGAAGTCGACCAGTCGGGAATGGCGGACGCGATGGACCGCTTTGACAGGCAGGCGTTCGAGATGGTGTCAGGCGAACGCGCTCGAGCGGCGTTCGACATTGCCTCCGAAGATCCGCGACTCCGTGATCGCTATGGCCGCAACACCTGGGGACAGAGCACGCTGCTGGCTCGGCGACTGGTCGAGGCCGGATCAACTTTCGTGACGTGTCACTTCGGCGGCTGGGACAGTCACTGGAACCACCAGGGAACCATGGAACGCCACCTGCCCAAAGTCGACATGGCGGTCAGTTCGCTGTTCGAAGATCTTGAAGTTCGCGGCATGCTGGACCAGGTGCTGGTCATGGTGATGGGCGAATTCGGTCGCACGCCGAAGATGAACAACGGCGGCAATGGCGGCCCGCCACTGAGCAAGGGGACACCAGGCCGCGATCACTGGGGCAATGCTCTGTCCGTGCTGATGGGCGGTGGTGGAGTCAAAGGCGGTCAGATCGTCGGCTCAACGAATCGACTGGGCGAGGTTCCAAAGGACCGCCCGTTGCGACCGGGTGATATCCACCACACGATCTTCCGCGTCCTGGGCGTCGACCCTGAAGTCAGCTTCCTTAATCACGCTGGCCGACCGGTCGCCGCAATCGATCACGGTGCGGTGATCGAAGAGTTGTTCTGACAGCGCGCGTTCGTAGTAGCCGGATTTATCCGGCTGCGGTTGGACGCTTGCCTCGACTACTAACCGTGCGAACCGCATAAATGCGGTTACTACGAACGACGGCTACGGCGAGCTGCGGGTTCGACGCTGACACACGCGGCAGAAGAATGTCGAGCGCTGCGACTGCACGATGCGTACGATCTTCCCGCGTTCGCAGTCCAGGCAAAGGCTGTCCTCGCGATCGTAAACTCGGTGCGAATTCTGGTAACCGCCCGACTTGTTCAGAGCATTGCGATACGTGCCGTCGCCGAGCGTCGAGCCTTCATGGCGAATGGCTGTTTCGAGAATCTCCTGCACAGCTTCCGCCATTCGCTTGATTTGCGGTCGCTTCAATGACCTGGCAGGAGTCTCCGGGTGGATCCGTGCGAGATGTAGAATCTCGCTCGCGTACAGATTGCCGATGCCAGCGACCTTCTTCTGATTCAACAGCAGGACCTTAATCGGTGTCGGCGTCGCGCCGCAGATCGCCACCCAGTTCTGAATGGTCATTTCCAGCGCGTCGGGTCCCAGGTTGGACAGCCCCAGCACGGCTTCCTGTTGCATGGCATTCAACAGACGCAACGTCCCCAGTCCGCGTCGGTCCCAGTACCACAGGCGATCGAATTCACCGCTGCCCGACAGCGTCCATTCCACGCGCAGGTGTTCGACGCTCGGTGGCTCGTCCAGCAACATCAGGCCGGTCATTCTGGGTTCAATAACAAATGCGTCACCGGTTGAAAGATCCATCACAACACGTTTCGCCCGCCTGCGGACTTGCTCCACAGTCGCTCCCTGCACGCGTGCCTGAATCGTCTTGAGGTTTGGTTCAATCAACATTGGTCGGCACGGACAGTCGCAGGCCTGCACACTCAGAATCTGCCGCCCCTCGACATGTGGACGAATCCCGCGAACCATCGTTTCGACCTCGGGCAACTCAGGCATCAATACTCCAGTCTGGCACGTCAATTCGCGGCGGGTTGGACGGGTCGCAGGAGGACGTACCAGACCGCACACCGTCACAGCCGTCAATCAGCGCCGCTGCGGGCGAGTTTGGTGCGACTCTGTACGGACTGCGAAAACAGTGCGGTCCCACTATTGAGAGTCGCTGCCATCCCGTTTGAGACGCGACCGGTTCCGTAGATCCTCTGCCGGGCCGGCACGTATTTCTGCCACAACTGACGCGACGCAGGAATCACAGATTCAGAGCGTCGTCTTATTCGCAGTGCGTTTCACTGGCCCTGCTGAAGGAGGTCTCCATGCCTGCCTTTCTGCCCTCGCTGAGTGACGATGCGATGGCCATTCTGGGCTGCGGTGCAGCATTGCTGGCGAGCGTAATGACGCTCCAGCTCGTGCACTTCATCCGGAATCGTCGCAGACCGCCGCAGCGTGCGAAGCAACCCGGTCTTCGCCAGACACAGTCGTTTACCACCGATGCAGCTCGGTTTCGATCGCTGCACGACAGACCGGTGTAGGATTTTCGGAGTCCCGATTTCAACCAACCGTGCGAAAACGTTTCGCGCGGTGACACCGGAACGCACGTCCTGACGGTTTGCCTGCCAGGTTGCGTGCTTCCGGTTTTCGGAACACCGCTTTCACCTGCAACGCGGCGAGCACTGGCTCCGTCCGCGACAGGAATGGAGAACCCAATGAGAACTGAAAACGAAATTCACACAACGACTACTAACCGCCCGATGCGCGTTCTTCGGGCACTGATCTTTACCCCACTGAGAATCCTCTTCTGGCCACTGATCGCGTCCAGCAGAGCGTTTCATCACTACTTCCTGTCGTACGTGATCGGTTCGGTCCGGCGTGACAAAGATCGAATCTACCGCATCCGATTCGTGTGGTACGGAGAGTCGATCTATCTGCATCCCATGATCTGGGGCAGCCTGATTCTGTACGGACTGACGGCGGCCGGACTGCTGACGGCCGGTTGGGCTTTGCTGATCTGGTTTGCAGCGATCTTCGTGTGTTACGTAACGATTCTCTACAACTTCGACGTGATCCGTTGCGCCATCCTGGCGACAGGTCTCGTCGCCTTCTTCGGGATGGCTCACTTCGCCACCGTCGAACTGGCATGGAATCCGTTGACTGCTGTCTCGGCCCATCTCCAGCATCTTGATGCAACGGTTTCGCCGGGTTTCTTCATCGCAGCCGCGTATGTGTTCTTCGGATTGATTGCGTCGGAGATCGTGTGGGCCTGGCTGTTTCATCGCGTCGAGATCGACGAGTCGTACGTGTACGAGCATCAGTTTCTACGAGTCTCCACACGTGAGCCGATCTTTGCCCGTGGCCTGAAGCGGGAAACACGCGACATTCTGGAGCTGTTGCTGCTCGGTGCCGGAGACATCCAGCACCGAACTCGCAAGGGATATCGATCGTTCCGCAACGTGCCGTTTGCCTCCCTGTGGCTCGGCACGGCGATCGACTCACTGCTGGACTTTCGGCGCCGTGGCGAACTGGCCCTCGAAAAACCAGATGCGGGCGAAGCGGCACAGGTCCACATTTCGGATGCGAATCCCGAGTTACTGGAAGACGACGACATCGACGAGGGTGAAGACATCGACGATGACGACGAAATGGACGAGGACGCCGCCTCGTGACGGACGTGAACTAGCCGGATTTATCCGGCTCATCGAGGTCGTCCGACGTGCTAACCGCATGAATGCGGTTACTACGAACGAGCTGTTGCTTCGAACGGCGACCGATCACTACGGCTTCATTTCGGCTTCGTGCGATTTCAACCGGTTATGCTCGGTTTGCCAGCTGTCGAAGATCTGGATCGCGAATCGCATCGCCTCGTGATACTCGCTGAACGCCGCGTGCAGTCCGCGGCGGTTATCGGGATCCTGAGCCATCATCCGGCTGATATTCAGGATCGCCGGCTCAAGATGTTCCCGCAGGTGCGAGCAGAGGTTTGACGCCAGGTTACCGGCCTCGGCGGTGGCCAGTTGGACAATCTGGCGATCCTCAAACCTCTCATCTTCGGACAACGTCCGACTGACGGGCGCTGCCTGATGGTCTTTTGTTTCCAGCTTTTCGACGTCAACCAGACGACCGAAGGGTGAGGCTTCCCGTTTGTTTTTTTCCATCAACTGACGGACGTGCTCAAGCCCGCGTTTCGCCCGTGGGAACCCGGGCTTGGCTTTGAGTGCCAACTCGAAATGTTCAGCGGCCTTTCGATGGTTGTTCTGCTCGATGTAGACATTCGCCAGGTTGACGTGCGCATCAACCATTTCCGGATCGAGCCGAATACATTCGCGGTAAGCCGACACCGCCATGCTGATCTGCTTCAGGTTCTTTTGAGCAATTCCCAGGTTGTAATAGACATCCGGGTTTCGGCCGTCTCGCTGAACCGCTTTACGCAGTACCTCGGCTGCCTGCTTGTATTCATGCTGAATGTTGTAGAGCGCACCAAGATTGATGTACGCCTTGGCCTCGCGCGGCTTGAGTTCGGTCACGCGCGTGAAGTGCTTGAGCGCTCCCTGGTAGTCCTGCGCCAGATAGCAGGCGGTCGCCAGCCCTTCGTGCCCGGCATAGTCATCCGGGTCAATCTCGATCGCTTCTTCATAGAGGTCGATGGCATCCAGAAGCTTCCGCGCCTTAACGGCCTTCCGCGCTTTCGCACAGAGGGCATCGTATTCGCCTGCCATGTCACGAATCCTGACAGAGGTGCGATGGGCCCGCACGAACGGATCAGTAATCGATCATATGAAATCAGTGATTTGAAGTCTGCGTGAAACTCGATAAACCGGCCTGCAGTTCGACGGGAATGCAACAACCGTCGGTATGTTATTCAGTTTCTATCTGGCAGATTCTGACGTTGGCAGTGCTGGGCCGACACGTAGGTTACGGAACCGAACGATCGTGCTGTGATTTTGCAGGCCCAGGAATCCCTTGACCTTTCGCAACGAGACGAGCGGGTGGCTCTCCGGCGTCACATGGACAATTTCGACACCGTTGTGCACGGTTGTGATATTCTGTCCCGCGCAATTGATCTCAAGCGTATTCCATTCACCGGCGGCGCGACCGACATGCTCACTTGCTCCACAGATGTCGTACAGCGACCCGCAATACTGATACGGCTTTAGTTTCGCGTACTTCTCCGCGCGATCGTCGAGGACCTGAATCTCGAACCCGGCCGGTGGCTTCGTATCGTCGTCGCGGTGGTGATTCCCATTCTCAGGGACGCGGACGTAGACCCCGCTGTTGCCGCCAGGTGACACCAGGTAGTCGAAGCGGAAGTTGAAGTCGCCGTACTCCTGCTTTGACCGCAGCCATGGACCTTTCTCGCCCGTACACGTGACGGTTCCATCATCAGCTTTCCAGCAGACATCGGCGGACTGCCCGGCGCCCTCCCAACCGGCCAGGTCGGTGCCGTTGAACAGCGATTCGTAACCGAGTTCCTTGATGGTCACATTGCGAATCAGAAACTGGCCACCCAGCGGAACCTCAATCTGAAAACCAACATGCCCGGTGCGATTCTTTAACCCGCTCACGCTCCAGGCCGGTTTGCCGTTGATCACATTGGAGACGGTGTCGCCTTTCACGGTGATGTCGAACGCGTTCCAGTCTCCCGCTTTGACCAGGCCATCACTGGTGGCGTCACGATCACCGACCAGATCACCTTCGCGGTCCTGCAGCAGATTGATCTGGTGTCCGTTCTTCGGGTACGGCCCGCCGCCGTTTTTCGTGCGGATGTAGATACCCGCGTCATACTTTTCGGCCTTCAGTGCCTTCCATTCAACGTGCAGCACAAAGTCGGCATACTGATGATCTGATCGCAGCCAACCATCGCCGGATTTCAACAGCAGCATGCCGTCCTGAACAGCGGCTTCGCACTCATTCTCGACCGTCCAGCCATTGAGCGTTTTGCCGTCAAACAATGACGACTCAAATGCGGCGGTGTCGTCGCTGGCGAGTATCGGCTGAACAACTAGCAACACGACGAAAACGGAACGAAGAAGCGTCATGGTGAACTCCGGCAGATTCTGGTTGTGTGAGTGGCTGGCGGAAGTTCTAGGTGAGACAACAGTGTCCGGCCACTGTGACAGGGTCATCCCACCGTCGGCGGGTTCCGCCATGCGCGTCCAGAGGACCAGCCGGTACGTGTCCGTGCTATAAACGGAATGATCCCACACCAGTCGCGCAGGCATCTCGCGCGGAGCTAAACCGCATCCATCCTTCCGCTTATTTCAACGCCATGATCACGCCCACCGGCATGCTGAATATCAACAAATCACGTGGCCTGACGTCGCGTGACGTCGTCGATCGTGTTGTCCGAGCTCTGCGGCGATTGACCGGAAACCGGAAGGTCAAGGCCGGTCACTGCGGCACTCTTGACCCACTCGCAACAGGTGTTCTGGTCGTCTGCACCGGACAGGCCACGCGACTTGTCACACTGATTCAGGAGTTTCCCAAGACCTACCGCGGCCGATTTCTGCTTGGCCGGGTCACAAACACAGACGACGTGACTGGCCAGACCATTCGAGAATCAGACATTGCCCCGGACACGTTCACCCGCGACGACATCGAAGCGCTGCTCCCCGAGTTCACCGGCCGGATCGCTCAAATTCCGCCACAATTCTCAGCAGTCCATGTGAACGGCAAGCGGGCCTATAAACTCGCCCGACGCGGAGCGGACGTGAAACTCGAACCTCGACCAGTCGAGATTCACCGACTCGCGATTGAGTCTTTCGATTATCCAGAGTTTGAATTGCTCATTGAGTGTGGCTCGGGAACGTACGTTCGTTCGATCGGACGAGACATCGGCGAACGACTGGGCTGTGGAGCAACCATGTCTTCACTGATCCGTACCAGCATCGGCCCATTCCCCGTTGAAAACGCGATTGCACTGGGAGACCTGACGGAGCACACCTTGACTGACTACATCACGCCAGCGGTGTCAGGTGTGCGTCATCTTCCGTCGATGCGCATTGATGCTCAGCAGGCCGCGCTGATTCGCAACGGACGGGAGATTCCGTTTCGGCCTCAGGACGTGCGGCCTCCGGAAGTGGTTCAAGCCGGTGTGACCACTTCAGAATCTCGCACGGTGCTGATCCTGAACGATGAAGAGCTAGTCTCGATCAGCGAACCCGGACGCGCGCCGGGAACACTCAAGCCAGCGATCGTGTTCAAGGACGGCACGTAATGACTGCGAGTGAGGGCATCCAGAGTTCGTTGGCTGACACGGCTCGGACTGGCCTGCTGCACGGGCGTTGCAACGCTTCGCGATGGGCGAGTCTCGAAGAGATTCACCTACGGACGTGCCGGTCGCTGGGGTCTCGGGCAACAATCGAGCGGACAGACATCATGGCTCGCGCCGTACTCGCCGACCGCTTCTGGCGCAGTTCCATTCAGCCGTTCTTCGATCAGTTTGCGGATCATCGTGATGAATCGTGCATGAGTCCCCACTGTCGCAGCGCGAACCATGTTCAACCCGATCTCCTGGCACAGGGCCTGTGCCTCTTCGTCGAGGTCGTAAAGTACCTCCATGTGATCGGACAGGAATCCGATCGGCATGACGACAACATCCCGCACACCTTGCTGGCGCAGGTCTCGCAAGTGGTCGCAGACGTCTGGTTCGAGCCACGGGACCTGCGGCGGACCGCTGCGACTTTGATACACAAGCTGCCAGTGTTCGGCATCGACGCCAACCGAATCAGCGACCAGCCGCGACGCTTCGGTCATCTGCGCGACATAATCACTCGTGTCCGACATCGAATTCGGGATGCTGTGAGCTGTGAACACGATGTGGACGTCAGTGCGACGATCGGCCTCGATCTGGTTAAGCGCCGCTGCGACTGTGTCCGATCCGGCCGCGACAAAGTCCGGGTGGTTGTAGAAGGCGCGAATCTTGTCAACGACCGACGCATCTTCGCCGACTGCAAGCTGCGCGTTCTCGATGTCTTCGCGGTACTGTCGGCAGCTTGAATACGAACCGTACGCTGCCGTCACAAATGCCAGAGCCCGCCTTATTCCCGCAGCCTTCATCTCAGCGAGCGTGTCGGGCAACAACGGGTTCCAGTTCCGGTTGCCCCAGTAGACGGGCAGATCGATGCCGTGTTGTGACAGCTCCTGCTGCATCGCGGCCAGCAGCGCGCGGCATTGAGCGTTGATCGGGCTGATGCCGTCGAAGTGGTAGTAATGCTCAGCGACTTCCAGCATTCGCTCGCGCGGGACGTTCTTGCCTCGCAGCACGTTTTCCAGAAACGGAATCACGTCGTCCCGACCTTCCGGTCCGCCGAAGGACACAAGCAGGATGGCGTCGTATTGTCTGTCAGCGGTCTCGCAGGCGGTCATACCGGGAACGGTGTCCTGTCACAGGTCGGGCGTCGGGTCAGAATGTGAGAAGATTAGAGATTGCGTCGCTGGATGCCACCAGGTCACGTCCATGCGGTGGAGATTCCGGTGACCTGGTCAACGCATCAGGCCGACCGCACGCAATCGTCGAAATCTGGAGCAGACATTTCCCGGCTCCGGGGAGTCACGAAACTTCTTCGGAATTCTGGACTGTGCGTCCGAACTTGAGCAGGAAACTCCCTCCGCAATCGACTCTATTACGGACAGGTCCAGCATTGCCGCAGTCTTGTGTAATCAAACGGAAGCACGATTGATCGATGAATCCGCACCAGCCGAAGCCCACCTCGACGTTCCTGATGCTGCTCGTCCTGACAATTTGCTCCGGACTCGAATCTCAGGTCCGGGGTCAGGATGTTCCGGACAGTCCGGCTGCCGACACAGCGAAGCCGGTCGGTCAGGCGATGGAGCCAATGGCGCGAGTCAAATTCGCGATCGCGACATCGCTCGCGGCGGCTCAGGCGGGCGACGTCGAAGGCTCACTGGCGGCGATACGTGAAACGTTTGGCAACGGCTGCCCTCAGAAACTCGATATCGGCGGATTCCTGAATTCTCTGGTTGGCGGAAAATCGGGATACGAAAACTACAACCGATCTGTTGTCGCGGTCGCGGCCCACGGACTCGTCCAGTTGAGCTCGATCTGGCGAGACAAGAAGTTTCCACCGACCAGGGTGTATTCGACGCTTCTCCCTGCAGTGATGCCCGAGGCCCCCGCTGGCACATTCTGGCTCTACGACCCGCAGACTGGAGCGGTCGGCACTCAACATCCGACCGGTGCGCGTCTGCTGATCGAGTGGGCGGTGGAAGCCGACAGGGTTGACGACCTTCGAGAGAGAATCGTGGCGCGTTCTCGCAAACGAACGTATCCCTTGGCCGTCCAGCTACTCGTTGAGCTTGCTCTGACTGGCGACGATTCATCGGTGATCGGCACAGAACTGCAGGCACTCGATGACCTGATAAAAAAACAGCCGGCGCTGGCCGGTCAGGCGTCTGTGTTGATCAGTGTGATCTTCGCACTGCAGGACGCAGACGCGGCTGTTGCAGCGCTTCCAGTGGCCGAGCGGATTGGGGAACTGCTCGCTCCCGGAGCCGTGTCAGCCGGAAACTTTCCGCTGGTCGCCGCCATCCTGAAGCGGGCGATTCGGATGCGCTTCGAACTCGATCAGACGGACGAGGCTCGTCGCAATGTCCAGAACTGGCTTGTGATCTACCGAACTGGATTCACGACCGGTGTACTGGCACAGCCCGCGGACTGGTCGTCACATCTGACCGAAGCAGGACACGACTACCTGCGCGGCGGGTTGCTGAATGACGCGCTGGCCGTCGCTGGCGAAGCCGTCGACCTGAACGTGTCGGAAACGAACATCGTCGCCACAGGTCTCGGCAGCCTTGCCGCGGGTCTACATCGTCAGTTGGCCACACTCGACACGCAGCAGCGCTTTGAACTGCTGCGTGACTGGAGCATGCCGACGAAGGAACGCAAGCACGTCCGAGTGTTGTCAACGCTGGTGCCAGGCGATTCGCCGCCGTCCGTCTTCGCCCGGGCACTTGGGGAGCGACCACGCGATGATTCGTTCTCTGTCTCGACGATTGGTGGATTCCGTGGACTGTTCAGTTCTGGCTGGCTGCTCGTGGAATCCGCACGAGACGCGGCCGCTCTGCGTGACCTCACGACCAGGCTCGTCGCGCTAGCCGAGCAGAACGTACCCAATGCCCGATTTGTTCTGACTCTGGCCCAACTTGCCGCGGGCAATCGCGAATCGAATGGGGCCGCCGCTGCGCGACTGGGGCAGCGCATTGACGAATTGAGAGCCGCGTACGATCAACGCATGAGCTCACCGAGTGTGGATGAGAACGCAGAGTCACTGATCACCTTCAACGACATTGTGCTGGCAGCCGCATGCGCGCAGCACGCGCAGTTTGAGAAGACCGGCTTCGAGTTGCTGAGCCTGCTACCGGAATCTCCGCACCGTCACGCCATCCTGACACGCTCATATCTGCGACGAATCCGGGCTGCTGCAATCATCGACCGTGAACCCGATGCCAGTCGCAAGATCATCGATGCCGCGGAGTTTCGTTACTGGGATCCCGGTCAGGTGGAACACGCGGTCTCATCCGAGGGCACGGTTCGTCCCACGTGGCTCGCGCACGACGGGCATCTGACCTGCCTGGCCGGATCCGGCCATGACTATCTGACGTTCCGTTACCCGTTGACCGGCACATTCCAGCTCTCGTGCGACATGCTGGAGACACCGCTGCAACCACCGGGAGGACTCCTGCGCGGCGACATGATCTGGCAGGCGTCCGGCATGGATCAGACGCTTGGTATTACCGGGCTCAGTGGGCAATACGTGAACACGCTGCCCAACCAGTTTTTGCCCCGCACACTGCAACCGCGATACCACCGACTGGCTCTGAACGTGACGGATCAAGACGTCAGTGTTTCCATCAACGGCCGACGCGTCTGGAACGGAGGGGTGAGTACCGAAACCGCTCCCTGGATCGGCGTGAAAAACAATGTGCTGCACGCATCAGTCTTCCGTGACCTGACCATCACGGGCGACCCCGAGATACCGCGAGACGTGAAGCTGCTCGACGGGAACGATCTCGGCGGCTGGCAGGCGGAGTACTTCGGCCAGAGCGTCCCTGTCTCGGGGACGCCCATGTTGTCCGGTTTTGCACAGCCGGCGATTGGCGGCGTTGAGCGGCAAGCCGTGACACTCGCACCCAGTAACGGCCCTGTGGTTCAGGATGCGACGAGGAAGGGTGTCGAACAGACTACGCGTGTCGTTTTCGCCAACCCTGAATCCGACAGCATCGCGTCCTGGAATTCAGCCGGCGATGTTGCCAATGACTGGTTCGCACAAAATGGAGTTCTACACTGCAATCAAAAGACAGCAGACATTTCCACCACAGCTCAAAGTCGGCTCTACTATTTCCGCCCGCTGCAGAATGGCGAGTCGCTCAGCTACGAATTTCTCTACCAGCCTGGTGTGTTCGAAGTACACCCGGCACTCGGCAGACTGGCATTCCTGCTGAAACCTGGTGGCGTTCGAGTCCACTGGATGACATCGGAACGGCACGAGTGGACCGGGCTCGGTTCGGACAACGCAGTGCTCGATCCGGCCAACCGCCGGGGACCTCGCACGCCGCCGCTTATTGCCGACGACTGGAACAAGGCGAGTATCTCACTTGCCGACGACATTGTCACGCTGACACTGAACGACACCGTGGTCTATTCAAGAGCCGTGGAATCGGACGCGCGGCGCACATTCAGTTTCTACCATGACCGACTGAAATCAGGTGTCCGGGTCCGCAATGTTGTGCTGCACGGCGACTGGCCCGAGCGACTCGAACCGGAACAACGCAACGACCTGCTGGCGTTGTCGGATGCCCCGCAGCGGGTCCCCGACCGTCGCGCACTCGCCTCCATCTTTGATGACGTACACATTGGCGATACGGCGCTGGCCGTGCATCGGCATGCCGTGCAGTTACCTGCCGAGGCGCGCTTTGCGTATCTCGCTGACTGGGTATTGCCCGGCATCGATCACGACACGATTCGCGTCGCACTGGATTTCACACCAACACACCCGGCGCCGGTCGGTCGCGATGTCGACCGGATCGATGAGCAACGCGTCGGGATTGCGGCGGAACTGCGACAGTCGCGCGTGCAGATTGGTGGCAATCTCATCGCCCCGGCCCTGGACCTGATCGAAACCGCACAGGAAGCCGGAAAGCTGGATGAAGTGAAGGAGCGGGCCGAGCAGTTCAGTCCACGAGATACACAGCAGACTCAGGCCAGACTGACGTTGCTCATGCTGGCTGACAGCGCACTCGGTGACTTCACTGCGGCTAACTCGCATCTCGACAAACTGTTTGCTCTGGTCGATGCCGATAGTCGCACTGACTTTGAATCCCGCTGGCCCGAGACACTTGCCATCTACGCGGCCACGCAAGAGCCGGCGACTCGTGAACTGGGTCGCGAACTGGCCGTGCTCGTTTTTGACCGCCAGCTCGGTTTAAACAAACCATCGGGTGTCGCTGCCTGGGAGAGTTTTGTCAGGGCGATGGTTGGTCAGGCGCGGTTTTTCGATGGGTCGCAAGACAACAAGCCGGCTAATCGGACGACCGAGCGTTACTGGGTTGCTCCACAACTGCGCGAGTGGGATCCGGTCAGTCGGACGACGGCACGCTCGCGCGGGCAGGGATTGGCACGGGCACACTGGCAGGCATCGACCGATCGCGTGGAGAATACTTCAAGCCATGAGACAGACTTCATGTATTACCACATCCCGCTGCAGGGCAACTTTCAGGTGGAATGCGACCTCGATGCGTTTCGTGGAAGGGATACCACCATGTCCATTGGCGGCTCTTGGTTGCTGACGGCCTACAACCAGGCTGCGTACACGTTCGGTGATTATCGCAGGCAGCTCGGCCGCGTGGAGATTACTCCGAAGCTGTCGCTGATTCGATTTCAACTGCACTTTCGGGGAGTTGTCGAGGACGGAAGCTACCGCGCGTTTATCAACGGGCGTGAGGTACGCAGTGAGGCTTTGCCGCAACCATTCGAGCCTTGGATCGCCATCCAAAGCCGAGAGAGACACGACGGTGGCGTGTCGAATCTCCAGATCACGGGTGACCCCGTCATTCCAGATGTCATTCCCATGACGGCCAGCAGCAATCTGGCGAGCTGGCTGGGTTATTACGACGAATCGGTTGGCACGAAGAACAGCCACTGGAGGCAGCGTGGTGACATTCCAGGCGGTGGCGGCATCGTCGGATTGTATCGGCCGGGATTAGAAGGCTGTTACGTCGAGCGACTGCTGCGGTATCACCGTCCGATGCTGGAAGACGGATCCATCGAATACGAGTTTTACTATCGTGAGGGTGTTTCGCTGGTCCACCCCGTACTCGATCGACGCGCGTTGCTGCTGACGCCGGACGGTGTCCGTATTCACTGGGTGACGGATGGGCCGTTTGATCGCACGGAACTCGGCGCTGATAACGTCACCGACGAGCCGGAGAATCGCCGTGGCCCGGATGTCCTGCCGCTCACACCGAATGCATGGAATCACACCCGCCTCACACTGACGGGCAATGTTGTTGAGCTGTTTCTGAATGAGCAGCTTGTCTACGAACGCGAACTGGAAATCACGAATCAGCGCACGTTCGGCCTGTTTCATTACACAGGCCAGACGGAAGCGCGCGTTCGTTCGATGAAATGGCGCGGCGACTGGCCGCGTGAATTACCGGCACTTAGCGACCAGGAACTCGCCGGTCCCAACACACAGATTCTGGACCAGCGATTGCCGGAACTGAAAGCGGTATTCCACCACGACTTTGCCGCCGGTGGATTCGATACCAGCAGATTTGCACTGGTTCGCAATATGGACGGTGGCGTCCTGAACCATCAGCCACAGGGACTGCAGGTCGTGCGACTGGGCGGTGATGCATACATGGCAACGCTGATTGCCCCGGCGATCGCCGTGCGCGGTGACTTCGATATTTCCGTGTCGTTCGAGCAGTTCGAGACTCAACTGACAGCGGGCTCTCACGCGGCAGCGATGCTGCAACTCATCATGACGGGAAAAACAACGACCGAGTCGCTCGTGAGTCGCCGGCACACGCTTTCGACTGCGGACCTCAGTCAGCAGATCGTTCACGCCACCGCTGCCGAACGGTCGGACGAGGATTCTCGTCGTTTTCAGTTGGCCAACAGCCCGGGCGAGTCTCCATCGGGGGCCTTTCGCATTGCTCGTCGTGGCGACCAGATCTCCTACCTGTATTCCGAAGGTGACAAGGCGCCATTTCGCATTCTTGCGGTCAAGACGGCGACGACCGATGACATCGAGCCGAAGCACATCCGTCTGCACATGCAGGCGAAGGGAGCCGCGCATTCAACAATCGTGTGGAAATCGATCACGGTTCGCGCCGAGAAGCTGCTGCGACTGCCTGATCCCAATAATCCTGTACCGGGTCTGCTGTGGGTCATGGATGCCGACGGGACGGAACTGCAGAAAATTACCGAGCCCATTGCCGGCTATCAGAATCACGGCTCTCCCTCGTGGTCCCCGGATGGAAAGAAGATTCTCTTCGACTGCTGGGGTGGTTCTCCGGACAAATCAAAGATGTTCATGGTCAATCCGGACGGCACTGAGATGAAGGAACTGGGGACCGGTGCCATGCCGTCGTTCTCGCCGGACGGAAAAAAAATCGCGTTCACGGCCGGTGACGGGATGACGGTCATGGACGTTGACGGCAGTAATCGCGAGGTCGTCGATGAGCGTGGCTGGAGCGTGCAATGGTCCCCGGACGGACGCATGCTGGCGTACGGCAATGGCGGCAACATCACCGTGCTTGATCTCGATACGAAGGAGAAGCGATCGATTCTCGAAGGTGAGCATGCCTCGCTGTACAACTACACCTATTGGAATCTGGAGTGGTCGCGGGATAGCCGACGTGTGTGCTTCAAAGCCAGGACGCGCTCGACCAGCAAGTATGAGCTAGTCGTCGCCGATGTGACGGGCTCATCAAACGGATTCGAGGTCGTGTTCTCGAGCCCAACGGAAATGCAGACCGATTTCACGTGGCATCCGGATGGCGATCGCGTTCTGTTTCCGATGAATGTTCCGGAAAAACGCACAGCGAGCCTGTTCGCGGTGAGCCTTCGGAATCCTGGCAAGGCGGAGCTGTGGCCTCAGCAGCCGGATATGAGAATTCAGGGCATCGACTGGTCACGTGACGGTAAGCGGATCGTCGTGGCCGCAGCTAACCCGCCAGACTGGCAAAGCAAGCTGGATGAGCTGCCAGCCGAGCCGTAAGGCGTGCAGTGGATGAGAATTCACCTGCCGTAGGACGGGCACTCCTGCCCGTCGCCCCAGAGACGGGCAAGAGTGCCCGTCTTACAGGTAAGAAACCCACTGTCGCACACCTAAAGACGGCATCAGCGGTTGGCCATTGTCCGCAGTTGATCAGGCGCTGGCCTGCATCCGCTGCAACGTGGTCAGTGCGTCGAACAGGTCGGCCGACATTCGGATTTCATCATTCGAGAAGTCGCGCAGAAACGTACGGTTTGTGCGGATCGCCTCGGTGAGCGGTTCCAGAATCTCGCCTAGCGGGACGCTGATCATCTCGGGGGCCCGTCTGGACCGGGGAGCTGAGGCCGAATCGATTTCAGTCGAGTGAACCTGATCCGTATCCGGAACGATGCGAAACCGTGGCCGCATAATGTGTCCTTCTCAGAATTCGGCCCGCGGAATCGAGTGGGAGATTCAACGCCGGCTGCAAGATGCGTCGTCTACGGGAACTTTGATCGGCAGAGCGACCCTGCGGCCTTGAGCAGAATTCCTGAAGTTTCCAGCCCGCAAGGACGAAGGGGGCTCTCGCCCTGAATTTTCGGCTCGCCCGGCGTTAGCAGCTGTCCAGAAACGAAACCGCGAAGTAGACCGTGCCTGAGCCGTAGCCCGATTTCTCCGAAATCGGGACCTGCCGCGTGCGGATTTCGGAGAAATCCGCCTACCGCTTCACAGTCGTGTTCCACGACTGAGTCGCGTGACGTCGCGCAGCCGCGGGACCGGCTTCCCTCAGTTCAGGCGACGCCCTTCGGTGTGGAAGGTGCTTTGTCGGCGGCGAAGGGAAACGATGTCGTTTACCTTACAATCGTCGGGGGGGGCTCGTTCCCACCGCAGACGCCCATTGGGGTCGATCAGACTTCGAACTGGAGACGGATTCAATGTCCCGCATGCTCAGTGCAGCCTGTGTCGTGTTGCTCACGCCAAATCTCATTCACGCTGCGGATGCCCCGGTCGACTTCAATCGCGACATCCGTCCGATCCTCTCGGACAAGTGTTTTGCCTGCCATGGGCCTGACGAGAAGCAGCGAACGGGTGGATTTCGGCTCGATGAAAAAGCCAGCGCTTTAGGCAAGGGCGAGTCGGGTGAGGTCATCATTGTGCCAGGTAAGGCGACGGCGAGCGAACTCATCAAACGCATTACGAGTAAGGACGACGAACTGCGTATGCCGCCAGCGGATTCGACGAAGTCTCTCACGCTCGAGGAAATCGCACTGATCACGGCGTGGGTCTCGCAGGGGGCTGACTGGAAAGAGCACTGGGCGTTCATTGGACCGCTGCAGGCGGAACTACCGCAGGTCTCGCAACTGGCTTGGTGCCGCAATCCGATCGACCGCTTCGTCCTGGCCGGGCACGACCGCGAGGGCTTGAAACCGAATGCGGAGGCCAGTCGGGAAACGCTGCTCCGGTGCGTGACCTTCGACCTGACCGGACTGCCGCCAACGCTGGCGGAGATCGATGCATTCCTGGCGGATGAATCTCCGGACGCGTTCGAGAAGGTCGTCGATCGGCTGCTGAAGTCGGAGCATTTCGGCGAGCACATGGCTCATTACTGGCTGGACGCAGCCCGCTATGGAGACACGCACGGATTGCACCTGGACAACTATCGCGAGATCTGGGCTTATCGCGACTGGGTGGTCGACGCGTTCAATCGCAATCTGCCGTTCGACCAGTTCGCGATTGAGCAACTCGCCGGTGACCTGTTGGAGAACCCGACGGATGAGCAACTGACTGCCACCGGCTTTAATCGCTGTCACGTAACAACTGGGGAGGGCGGCTCGATCGCTGAAGAGGTTTACGTGCGAAACGTCGTCGACCGCGTGGTGACGACGGGCACGGTGTTTATGGGAATGACGTTCGACTGCTCGCGGTGTCACGACCACAAATACGACCCATTCACACAACGCGACTTCTATTCGATGTTCGCGTTCTTCAATTCGATCGACGGAGCGCCGCTGGATGGAAATAAGAAGGACCATGCTCCCGTGCTGAAGGTCACAACGCGCGAGCAGAAGGCGCGCATTGCTGAGCTGGAGCTGAAGATCGCGCAGGCACGCAGCGAGATCGCCCGACAGCTTGTCGATTTCAAGTACATCGAACCGGAAACGCCAACCGAAACGAAGGTGCCCGAACGCGAAGAGTTCGTGTGGATCGACGACGCCGTGCCGGAAGGTGCGGCCGCGCAGGGCAACACACCGTGGAAGTTCGCGGACACTCCGAAACCAGTCAGCGGCAGCAAAGTGTCGACGCGTACCGCGGCGGGATTGAGCCAGCACTTTTTCACCGCCGCGAAGCAGCCGTTGCGGATTGCGAAGGACGATGTGCTGTTCTGTCACGTCTGGATCGACGAAAAGAATCCGGCTAAGGAAATCATGCTCCAGTGGAACGACGGCACGTGGGAACACCGCGCGTACTGGGGCGGCAACAGTATTCCGTGGGGAAAGGACGGCACCGTCAGCCGCAAGCGACTGGGTGATCTTCCGGCCGCTGGTCAGTGGGTCCGCCTGGAAGTTCCCGCGGCAGACGTCGGCCTGAAAGTCGGAGCCGCCGTGAATGGCTGGGCCTTTACTCAGTTCGACGGCACGGTGTCATGGGATAAAGCCGGCATCGTGAGCGGCGTGAACCAGAACCCGCTGTACGACTCGATCATCGCCTGGCAGCGTGACCAGAAGGCAGCCGGTGGCGCATCACTGCCGGCCGAGGTGAAAACGATCGTTCTTCTCGAACCAGGCAAGCGCAATCCCGAGCAGCAGAAACAACTGCTCGACTACTTCGTCGAGAACGCTCACACCGCCTCGCGCGAGATTTTCAATCCTCTCAACAAGACAATCGCCGACGCGGAGAAACAGGTCGCCGATGTTCGCAACACGGCGACCACGACGATGATCTTCCGCGAAAAGAAAGAACCGAAGCCGGCCCATATGCTGAACCGGGGCGAGTACGATCAACCTCTCGAACAGGTGACCCGTGCCGTTCCAGGAACCCTGCCATCGTTGCCCGAAGGTGCTCCGTTGAATCGGCTTGGTTTTGCTCGCTGGCTCGTTGACGACAGCCATCCACTGACCGCACGCGTCACGGTGAATCGTTTGTGGCAGCAGTGCTTCGGCATCGGTCTCGTGAAGACTTCCGAAGACTTCGGATCTCAGGGAGAACCGCCGAGTCATCCGGAATTGCTTGATTGGCTGGCGGTGCAGTTCCGCGAGGACGGCTGGGATGTGAAGCAAATGATGAAGCGCATCGTCATGTCGGCGACGTACCGTCAATCCGCGGCCAGCACTCGGGAATTGAGACTCCGGGATCCCGAGAATCGTCTGCTGTCGCGCGGACCGCGATTTCGCCTGGATGCCGAGATGCTGCGCGATCAGGCGCTGGCCGTCAGCGGCCTGCTCAACACGCAGTTGGGTGGACCGGCCGTCAAGCCACCGCAACCGGACGGGCTGTGGTTCGCCGTTGGTTACAGCGGTTCCAATACCGTCCGCTTCAAAGCCGATGCCGGCCCCGAGAAAGTGCATCGCCGCACGCTGTACACATTCCTGAAACGCACAGCCGTGGCGCCGCAGATGAGCATCATCGATGCGCCGTCACGCGAATCCTGCTCGGTACGACGCGAACGCACCAACACGCCACTGCAGGCACTGCTGCTGCTTAACGACCCGCAGTACTTCGAGTGTGCCCGCGGCCTGGCCGAACGTGTCCTGCGGGAAGGCGGCGATTCGGTCGAGTCGCGCGTGAACATGATGTTCCGCTTGTGTGCGTCGCGGTTTCCGCGCACATCGGAGTCAACTGAGATTGTGAAGGCACTCGCCGACATGCGTACGAACTTCACCGAGCGACCGGAAGCTGCCAAACGGCTTGTGTCAGTGGGGACCATGCCGCCAGACGAGTCACTGGATGTCGTGGAACTCGCGTCATGGACGGTCATTGCCAACCTGATCCTGAATCTCGATGAGGTTCTTTCGAAGGGGTAGGCCATGTCTCACGAACTGAGAACGCTGCATTCGTACTGGTCTGTCGAAGAGGCGCACCTTGCCCGCGTGCAGCTTGAAGCGGCAGGAGTGCGGGCGTTCGTTGCCGACGCCACGACGCTCGGTATGGCCTGGCACCTGGGCAACGCACTCGAAGGAGCGAAACTACAGGTCGCGGAAGAGGACGTTGAGCGGGCCGCTGAAGTTCTTGAACAGGACGAGAACTGGAAGGCAGACGGCGGAGAGTTTCCCGAGACGGGCGACGATGGCGTGATCGATGCAGAACAAAGTGGACCGGAGAGCAAGGATCATGGTGGTACGCTCGACAGCGTCGATTCGCTTCGTAAGCCAATTATCTGGCTGTTGTTGTGGCCGGTGATGGTCGTCGCGCTGGCGTGTGTCGTCCTGCTTGTCACCAGCATCATGGAAATTATTCGCGGTTGAAGTCAGCCGAAGAAAAGAAACCGAGAACCAAAATGCATCCCTTCCACGAACATCTTCAGACACTCACGCGACGTCACTTCTTCGGACAGTCGTCTCTGGGCCTGGGCACCGCGGCTTTGGCGTCCATGCTTTCGGATCGAGCGGACGCAGCGAAAACAGTGCCCTCAGTAACTGGGGGAATTCCCGGGCTGCCGCACTTTGCTCCGAAGGCGAAGCGAGCCATCTATCTGTTCATGGCTGGTGCTCCATGCCAGATGGACCTGCTCGATTACAAGCCGAAGATGGATGAGATGTTCAACAAGGACCTGCCCGATTCGATTCGGAAGGGACAGCGCCTGACGACAATGACGTCCGGACAGAAGCGGTTCCCAATTGCTCCGTCGAAGTTCAAGTTCGCTCAGCACGGCGAGAACGGGACGTGGGTCAGTGAACTGCTGCCGCACACGGCGAAGATGGTCGATGACCTGGCGATCGTCCGCTCGATGAATACCGAGGCGATCAATCACGATCCGGCGATCACCTACATCTGCACCGGTCATCAGTTACCCGGCCGGCCGAGTCTGGGCTCGTGGCTGAGTTACGGGCTGGGTTCGCTTAATCGGAACCTGCCCGAGTTTATGGTCATGACGCCGACATGGACCGGTCGGCAGCAGGCTCAGGCAATTTACAACCGTCTGTGGGGAGCGGGCTTCCTACCGGCGAAGCACCAGGGAGTTTCGCTGCGACGCTCGGGCGATCCGGTGCTGTTTCTTTCGAACCCGGATGGTCTGGATTCCGATATGCGGCGGCGCATGCTGGATTCACTCGCACGGCTCAACCAGCAAACGTTTGCACAAATCGGTGATCCGGAAACGCAGTCGCGGATCGATCAGTACGAGATGGCGTTTCGCATGCAGACATCCGTGCCCGAGCTGATGGACATCACCGGTGAAACGAAGGCGACGCTGGAGATGTACGGCCCGGAAGCAACGAAGTCGGGCACGTATGCGTACTCCACGCTGCTGGCTCGGCGGATGATTGAGCGCGACGTGCGATTCGTGCAGCTTTTCCATCGCGGCTGGGACCAGCATGGCAACGTGGCCAAAGATCTGGTGGCTCAGGCCAGAGACATTGATCAGGCGTCGTGGGCCTTGATTCAGGATCTCAAGCAGCGCGACATGCTGAAGGACACGCTGGTCGTGTGGGGCGGCGAATTCGGACGCACGATCTACTCGCAGGGCAAACTGACCAAAGACAACTACGGGCGAGACCACCATCCACGGTGCTTCACCATCTGGATGGCAGGCGGCGGTATCAAACCGGGTGTGGTTTACGGCGAGACAGACGACTTCTGCTACAACGTGGTCAAAGACCCCGTCCACATACACGACATGAACGCCACGATCCTGCAGTGTCTGGGCATCGACCACCGTCGGCTGAGTGTGAAGTTCCAGGGACTCGATGTGCGACTGACCGGCGTCGAAGAGCACAGTCCGGTGCAGGGCATCCTGGCCTGAGTCGACGCTTTGGACTGCGGTGATGCATCACCGCTTTCCTATTCTCCGGTTCGGCGCGACCGCTTTCCGAAAGACTTCGATTGCGTGCCCGTCATTTCTCCCTCTTGAATGAGAGAGAAAACATCGAGACGCGCGCGTCCCGTTCGCCAACAGAGGAAAATATGAAAATTGGAAAGCGACGATGCATCGTCGCACTCCAGAAACAGCGCTGCCCATCCGAGCGAACCTGAAGCCGCCCGAGTGGGTCAGCAGATCACGACGATACACAAGCGCTGATACTGCTGATCGGCGGCAGATGACGTTTCTGCAGAGACGGCAGAAACTGGGGTTGCGGCATTGGTCAATTTCGTCAGTATGGAATTGTTGTTCGTGCTGACGCGGCACGAAGGGTGTTTCCGCCAGCAGAAGCAGCGGGCACTGCTGCAGGCTCTGGCTGACTCGTGAAACAACAGAGAAAGGAGGTGGTCTAGTGATATCCGACTCTAGTGACCAACGAGGTGTGACCAGTTGATGGCACCGGCGGGTGTCTTCGACACCACCTCCTCGTAAGCTTGCTTGCGAGCACATCTGGCCCGGCCTTCTCACGAAGGCCGGGCTTTTTTATTGCCCAGCGAAAATGAGGCATCCTGCCGCGGCCTGTCGGCGGCCTCTTTGTGCGTGCGGCAGATGAGAATTTACCGCCCCTGAGTCTATCTCAGGGGTTCTCGCGTTTCTGCACTACGCAATCGGTAGTGCAAAGACGCGAGAACCTCCGACGTAAAGTCGGGGGCGTTGGTAAATTCTCAACTGCCGCATGCCTTACGAGATTGGCCCGTCAACGGCTGCTGAACTCAGCCGAGTTGTTCGTCAATCCAGTCCAGCCTTCCATCGCAGGACGGCACAGCAATATCGACAGCGGCCGTGAACTCAATCGTCAAGGCCGGTCGGACGAATCGGCCGATGGATTACTTCGCGCCGCTGAGGAAGCCAAACAGCCGCTTTTTCGGTTTGGGATCGTCGGTGGCGTCCGGTTCGACTTCGCTGGAATTATCCAGTGCGTAGGCCAGTTCGGAAATTGAGCGAGTCAGCTTGGCGCGTGGGGCGTATGAGAACAGCGGGACGCCGTTATTCCGCGATTCCACCATCGTGCGGTAGTCGTTCGGGACCTGCCAGAAAACTTCGCGGCCAATTGTTTCCAGGGCTTTGTTCAGGCTGATTTGCGTGTCCTGCAACCCAAGGCGGTTGACGACGACCTTGACTTTATTGGCGAGCTTCTCATTTGCGTCAAAGAACTGCAGGAGCCGAACTACGTTTCGCAGGCATGGCAGGTCGAGCTGAGTCGTCAACAGAATGACATCCGACGCTTCCATTGCCGCGATGTCCAGTGGGCTGTAGCTCTTGCTGACATCGACGACCAGGTGAGTAAACGTCGCTCGCAGCAGCGCGATCACACGGCGCAGTTCTTCCGGGCTGAATGTCGGCAGGTCCATCTGAACGGGACGCGGAAGTAGAAACGCCCCACAGTCGTGTTTTGTGAGCGATCGTTTCAGCAGTGCGTAGTCCAGCCGGTTGATGTTTTCAGCGACGTCCTGAATTGTGTAATCAGGAATGATGTCGAGCCAGACGTCGGCATCGCCGAGCGACAGGTCGAGATCAATAACGGCCACGTTGTTTTGCGGGTTCTGCGCCAGCACGCAGGCCAGGTTGATGGCCAGTGATGTGCAGCCGACTCCACCGCCGACCCCCGTGACCGTGATCACCTGACTGGCTTTGGAGGGTGCATCTCCCGCCCGTGCTCCCGTGCTGTGCTGAATGCGGTCCATCGCCGCGAGGAAGTCTTCGAGATTCAGTGGGAAACTGAGGAATTCGCGGGCGCCGTTCCGCATGGCCTGCAGGATCAGACTGCCTTCCTGCGAACTGCTGATCACAAGAGCGGCACACGCGGGCACGTCGGCCGCAACCCTCGCTACAAGTTCAAGCCCCTCTTCCGGATTCGCGTCCAGCGAGATGAGCGCGATGTCCGGTTGTGTCTGCAGGGCGACTTCTGCGAAGTGCTCGTAGCTCGAGCATTCGGCCTCAAGCCAAACCGTGTCGATCCCCAGCAGCAGGTGCTTCAGCGTGCTGCGCGAGTGGTCGTCGGGGTCGACGATCGCGAGACGGATGACACTCTTCATTGCGGTGGTTTCCTCGATTTCTCTGCCGATTTGGTCAGTCGGAGTGATCAGTGGATCGCTTTGACTGGTTTCTCCCGCCAATGACACGGGGAGTCGGGGCCTATGGAGGAGCAATCAGTCCGGGTCGGCCGGTTCGACCGGACACTGGAGTTCTGCTTTGTGAAGTGTTGCTCGAACGAGCCGGAAGCGCAGTCCGTTGTGAGGAAACCGCTGATTGAGTCGGTCCCGGGCGTCCGGTCGACACATTGGCCGGATTAGTTCCGTTAACCACCTGCGTCTGCCATCCCACCTGCCTGACGTTGGGAGACTGCCGACCAGATGGTCGTGCCAGTCCAGGTTGCCCGGCCCGATTTCTCTGCGGTTGAATCGCGGCCCCGCGGGTGGCGGCAGCTCGTGGGTTGGCCTGGTTCTGGTTACTCCCGAGTGGTCCTAAGAGGACACCCGGGTCCGGCATCGGAACGGTTTGCTCTGTGATGGGCATGGTGAAAACACGATTGCCGCCTCGCACAGCGTTTGGTCCACATGTCGTGCAGGAACCGCCACGTCCGAATGTGCCGCCATGACCGTGGCATTCGTCGCCGTATCGCGGCACTTCGATGTAACCATCAAAAAACAATTCGCGGTCGCTGGGGAATGTTGTCATACGACCGGGGCCACCAGGCGGAACCTGTGCCGGGTCAAGCGGTGAAACGAGCTCCGGTGTGACGAGGACAACGAGTTCGGTCTCGACGTCCTCGTACTGAGTCCGACGAAACAGGGCACCAACCCAGGGGACCTCGCCAAAGAACGGGATTTTGGCCGTCGACGCGGTTTGTCGCGAGGAAATCAGGCCGGCCAGCATCAGCGTTTGACCGAATCGCATTTCAACCTGCGTGTTGACCTGGCGAGTCGTGACAGCCGGTACATTGTTACCGGCGAGTGTGACCGAGTTTGCTGCATCGATCTCGGTGACTTCCGGCATGACTTCCAGTCGCACGCGTCCGTCTCCAAGAATGATCGGCACGGCTTCCATACGAACCCCGAAGTCACGGTATTCGATGCTTAGTGTCCCGAACGCCTGCGGAACGAGAATCGGAAACTCGCCGCCGGAGTGGATCGTGGCCGGTCGACCGTTCGTCGTGACCAGAACGGGCTCGGCGAGAATCTTCAGCAGCTCTTCTTCGCGTAGAGCGTCAAGGAATCCAAAGAACGCGGAGTTATCGGTTATCAAACCAAAAGCCGTCGTGCCTCGTAATGCGTCGCCCAGGAGCTGAACCGCGCTGCCGCTTGTCTCAGCCGAAAACAGGTTCGCCGGGTTGTTGGAGAGGAAGCCGCTTTCCCCGCTCGTGAAGAAGTCGAATCCCATTCGCCGCAGCTTGGAACGCTGCACTTCGATGATTTTGACCTTCATTTTTACCTGCTGCACTCCGCCAACCTTCATGTGATTCAGGACACGCGGATAGAATTGCTCGGCCAATTCGGCAATTTGAGTGATGTCACCAGGCGCACTGACCCAGCCATACAGAGCAACAGCATCCTGGACCTTGAAGGCCTCGATCGTCGAATCCGGAAAGCGGTTGTCGAGGATGGCCTGCAGGTGCCGGGCATCGCCCTGCACGAAGATATTCAACTGCCATGTCACACCGTCCTCGTCGGTGAGAACCAGATTGGTGACACCCTGCAGTAGTGCCTGAACGCGAATTCGGTTCGGCGCGAGTGCCTGGACGTCAATGATCTCGGGATCGAACCCGTCAACGCGCAGGATACGTTTTTCGAGTTCAATGGCTTTCGACAACCGTTCGACAATTTCGACGTCGGTTTCTCCTGTCGTCACGATGACGACGGGTTCCAGTGAGTTTGTCGGGGCGAGCGCATTGGACGACCCATTGACTGCCGGTTGTGACGTGGGCGCGGGACCTGTCGCGGGAATTGGTTCGAGCGGCGGCCCACCGGTCTGCGCGGAGACTCCCTGCGGAATCAGCAGACCGGCAAGGCAGGCAAGGCAAACCAGGCTTCGCCGTTTGATCATTCGAGTCGGCATCCATGCACCTCGCTATACGCGGTCGCTCGCGGGATGAAGTACCCAGCGAATGACGTCCCTGTCGCCGCGGTGTCCGGTCGAGGCAATTGGCTGCATGTGCCTGTCCTCCAAAATGGGAAACAGACCCCACGCAACGTTGCCTCAGTGATTCGCTGTCCTGCCCGATTCAATTCGTGTCAGTTGTTTTCAATTCGGTGCCGGAACCTGCGGAAAGTTGAACTGTCCGGGCACGGCTGTTTCCGCCTCTGTTCCAGGATTCTGACCGCCAAGTTCCGGATATCCGTCCTGGATAAGCCCGGTCGTCGGAGGTAGCCCTGGGATTGGTGATTCGTCGTTTGATGCTGTCGGCGATTCTTCGCCTGGCTTCTTGTCGTCTTTCTTTCCGAACAGCTTTTTCAGGCCGTCCAGCAGAGGATTTCCAGTTGATCCATCGTCTTCGGGAAGTGAGTCTTCCATCAGATCCAGGTCGTCCAGCGGCAATGGAACCGATTCCACTCGCCGTTCCTCTCCTGCGAATATCACGATCTCCCACGTGGGGAGGTCCGGTTCTTCAACGATCGTCTCTCTCGGGGTTTCTGCGACTGGTTCCAGTACAGGTTGGCTGTTTTCTTCGATGAACGTGCCCAGATCACTATCGTCTTCGACTTCCTCACCTTCCTCGTCGTCGTTACTGAAGCTAGTCAGCAGGTCCGGGCTGAACAAGTCGTCGTCGCCGGCTCGATTCTTTGAATCTTCTTTCGATCGCATCGCCAGATGCAGGGAACCGACGTCCTCAGCCAGCTTGACCCGCATGGCCTGCTTTGGCGTGGCCAGCAACGTAATTGTCTTGGCTTCCTTTTCGTCGGTGGTTGATTCAATTCCCCGCCTGTGATCAGTTGCAAACACCTCAACAAACTCGAGCACGGTCTTAACGACCTTGCCCGAGCCGTACGGCGTTCGCATCGTGAATGTCACAAAGACGTCCACACGGTCGCCCGGCAGCAGCAGACCGCTACTGGTCATCGTGACGTCGACCGGAATCGAGATCAGCACCATGCCGGACGGAATGTCTTCGGTACTTCCCTTTTCACCCTTTCGAGTCAGCTTGTCGAGTGTGACAAAGTCACCCGGGAAGAGCTTCACTTTGATCGATCGTTCCTGATACTCCTCCAACATGGTGACCGCGTTGTCCGGAGCGAACGACACGGGGTACTCACGGAATTCAACGTTCTCTTCGTCCAGAGTCTCCCCGGGAGTCACCTCGGCTTTGGCGACCAGGATATTGATTTTCTCAGTCACCTCCCGAGCATTGGCGTTCTTCGCCTGCTGGAAGAGCAACATCGCGACCAGACCGCACCCTGCGGCCACCGCCAGCAACACCATGGACTTGAGTCTCATAACACCGAGCCTCATCAGTTGTTTGTCGGCAGCGGTCTGGCAAACTCTTCAGTTTTTAACGACTCTGCCGGTTGAATCGTGATTAACGGTTATGGCGGTCAGGTTCCCGAGGGCTCCGCTGTCCGCGGACATTGACAGAGGTCGGACCAACTGGTGCTGGCCCGACCTGCTGCCATTAATCGACACGCCCATCGATGTAATTATCGCTACACATTCGTGTGGAATCGTTATTACTTAGATCAATGTGCCCTGAAAGGCGAAGTACGCGATCGAGCCAATGCAGATCGGAATGCCGTACGGCAGCAGGTGCATCGTGTGCTTGCGTTCGGCCGCAATTCGTGACAGCTCGCGCGGATTCCGGATGGTCAACCACTCGTTCAGGATCAGGTGGAAGTTGCCGTAGTGGTCGGCGAACTTGCCGCTTCGCCAGACCATGATGATGGCCATCGCAGCTCCCACGAATGCCGACACGCAGAAGGCTTCCAACGTTTGCTGGGCACTGGCCAGCCAGGCTCCCATTCCAGCCATCAGTTTGACGTCGCCAGCTCCCATGCCGCCCACCGAGTAGATCGGCAGCAGGCACAACAGACCAACGGTCATACCAGTCAGCGAGCCGAGCAGGCCGCCATCGGTCCATTCACCCAGGCCGTAGGCGAAGCCGTGGTAGGCCAGTCCGGTAAGGACCATCGGGAACGTAATCCAGTTGGGAACTTTCAACTGTTTGCCATCAATCCACGCTGCAACGATCAGCGTGATAGCGACCAGTTTGATTTCCCAGTTTTCCAAGAGACTGTGCCAGTCCATGAGGGGGACCCTTTCCGCAATTGACCAGGGGAGTTGTCGTAAGTGCTGAGCTTGTACGGTGTATTGAGCTGTCCGACGGCCGGTTGCCGTTTCAACGGACGCGTAGCCGTCGAACAAACTTAGGTTGTGTTTCAGCCACGTGGCGGCAGATTCTGTCACTTTCGCAAGCCAGAGGTCTTCCGGCGTTGGAAAACCAACCTGTGTGAGTGATTGCAACGATCACATCGATGGCCGGGCTGGCCCATTAGTGAGACACCAGATCGCGACAATTGCCGTGACAACCATCTGCGTCAGCAGGGCGGGATCAAGCTCGCCCATCAGGGGAAACAGCATGGCGTTCTCTCCTCAACAGTTTGTGACTGGTGTGCCAACGTGAAAAGCCAGCCGCCCCGGATGGGACGACTGGCCCTGTCTTCAATCGTCTCAAGTGGCGGCTTAGCTGAGGGCCGCATCAACGAGGCCGAACTTGGTGTTGGCCTTGGAGCCGATCGAGGTGACTGTCGTGATGCAGACCACGATGATCAGAGCCATCATGACGGCGTATTCAACGGCCGTCGGGCCATCTTCACTGACGAGAAAATTCTTGACGCTGGCTGCGAATTTCTTCACTGGAATCCTCTTTCTTTGTGTGCTCCGAAAGGAGCAGGGACTTACCCAACGGGCTGTGGAATATACCACTGAATGCCCACCCGATTGGGCTGACATAATCGAACGCGACTCCCGGAACTGTCGTGGACGGCCAGGGAGATCGCGGCAGCAAAAAAACTGCCTGTCAGTCGTGGCTGGCGACTGTCCGTCACCGGCTACGTGCTGACATTCGAATCAACCGTTTGTGACTGGTGTGCTAATGTGAAAAGCCAGCCGCCCCGAATGGGACAACTGGCCTTGTCTTCACTCGTCTCAAGCAGCGGCTTACGTGAGGGGTGTGATCTCTCTGAGGCGACAACACGTGGGAGTTGTGAGTTGGAGTTCTTCGGCTTTTGCCGTGAGTTGAAGTGGTCTTGGAGAAAGCGGCGTCCTTTGCGATCCTGATTTCTGAACGGAAATTCAATCTCGCATGGCAAGGACGCCGCCGTGAATGATCTTACTGACTGGGGACTCGATCGGGAAACTGCGGAATTTCGCACACAGCAGGCAGAACAGATTGTCGATGCGGTGCTCGCGCAGGCGAGAC
>Ga0209402_10000048_pt1 | contig 137706 bp, 125 predicted proteins | sample ArcticOcean_MG_C_3_FD_187437 | JGI IMG/M metagenome (GOLD analysis project Ga0209402, IMG submission 187437) | Marine microbial communities from western Arctic Ocean - ArcticOcean_MG_CB8_126 (SPAdes) (version 2) | ecosystem: Environmental > Aquatic > Marine > Oceanic | place: Arctic Ocean...
TGCGTACCAAAAGTGTCTACCATATTGTCTACCCCACAAACAGCCAAAACACAGCTTTGTGTTGCAGATCAATTGGTTAGCTTACGTGATAACACTTAAGATGGTGCCGCAGGAGGGACTCGAACCCCCGACCCTCGCATTACGAATGCGATGCTCTACCATCTGAGCTACTGCGGCGCCGGTGCGAAATGCACGGATTTTCTAAGGTTTTGGGTGGCCACACGCAAGCGCGAAATGATCAATCGTTCCTTGAAACGATAGATAGGCTCTGCAAAACTCCTTCGCGCGGGGCGAGGCGGACTTGGCTTTGCCAGCGGTGGCATTACATCCTATAACTCCTGGATCGTGAATTGATCGATTTACCCACACGCCGGATGGTGGAATGGAATCGAGGGTCGCTAGGCTCTGCATCGAAAAAGGACTCAAGATGACCGAACCCCGGCGCGTCATTGCGCGGGTGCTTTCGGAGTCCGACGATCATCCCGATGTCGAGGCTTTGCACGGCCGGGTGCGAGACCTCGATCCAACGATCTCAATCGCCACGGTCTATCGGACAATGAAGCTGTTCGAGGAAACCAATATCGTTACCAAGCGGGATTTTGGCGATGGTCGGGCCCGTTACGAAGAGATCCTCGGCGACGAGGATCACCATCACCACTTGATCGATGTGACCACCGGCCAGGTGATGGAGTTTCATAACGAGGCCCTAGAGGCGCTGAAAATCAGGATAGCTCAGGATCTGGGCTTCAAACTCGTCGACCATCATCTGGAGCTGTTCGGCGTGCCGTTAAACCGTGACGCTAAACGGGATGGCGATGGCGGGGATAGCGGCGGAAAGTAAAGTAAGCACGCGCTATTTCGGTTGCGCCGCCTATTTAAGACATCACCAGCGCGACTAACCGGGATCCCTTGAGCCAGAGCAAGATAATGATCGCTATTAGGTTCACCACATTGAAGGCGATGCCAACCAGGAAAGCCATGTGATAGTGGCCGGCGAGGTCGAAGATCCAGCCCCCGAGAAATCCGCCCAAAGCCATGCCCACGGTGCCAAACAGAAACACCACCCCCATGCGCCAGCCGGTATCGCGAGCCGGGAACAGCTCTCGCACCGCCAACGCATAGGCTGGCACGATCCCCCCGAAAACCAGACCAAACAGGCCGGAGACCATGTAGAGCGAGCTTTCGGTCCCGACCAAGGTGAACAACCCAAGCGCTATCGCCTGGGCCGCTGCGCCAAAAAGAATGGTGTGCAGTCCACCGATCCGGTCGGAGACTAGGCCGAAGAGCAACCGGCTGACCGCGCTGCAGAAAAGAAGCAGCGAGAGCATTCGGGCGCCCGTTGACGATGCAAAGCCGAGATCCGAGCAATAGGCCACCAGATGAACCATCGGCATGGCCATGGCGACACAACACCCGACGATCGCTAATGACAAAAGGGCAAGCACCAGATTATACGGAACCATCAACCTGCCGGACTGCGCGCCGTGCGAACCACCGACGCTGGCCAGGGCCGGTCCCTCCTCAAGTTGCCGGGGTGCGGAGCGGCGGAAGGCGAGCGATATTGGCAACATCACAACGATCGCTACCATACCATAGTCGCGCCAGGTTTCGCGCCAGCCAATCTCGGCGATTTGCGGCTCGAAGATCAGTGGCCAAACGGCACCGGCCAAGGCCTGACCACTGGCGACAAGGGCAATGGCCATACCGCGGCGCCGATCGAACCAGCGGGTGATATTGGCCAACATCGGCGAAAACGCCGTGCTGGTTCCAAGCAGGCCGACCAACAACCCACAAGACGCAATCAAGCTCCATTTGTCCGGCGCGAAGCTGGCGATGATAATGCCGCCGCCGGTCATCACCCCACCAACCGTCGCCGGCCACCGGATACTGACCTTGTCAGCCCAAAATCCCATGACTATTCCACCAACGCCGGTCCCGACCATGAGCGCCGCATAGGCGAGAGAGGGCACCCAGCGCGGCCAACCAAAGGCATCCGCGATGGGCTTCAAACTGACGATGATCAGATGTGAAGAACCATAGGCAATGACAAGATAGCCAAGCGACGCCGCGACGACGACCCAGCCATAGGATGTCTCGACGCTACGGCTGTGATCCGGGCCCTCAGGCATGATAATTCCTCTTCTTAACACGACCGGCCGGAGGATTGGTGTGCTTTTGGCGACGCTACAAGACCGTTCCGGCTTACGCCCGACGCTTGTCCCGCGTCAATCAAAGACGTTTAATAATATCTAAGGAAACTGGGCCAAAGCGCGAGGCATCGTGATACGGATCAAATGCCTGCCGGCTGGTATGGTGATGTCGAAATTGAGCTGGCGTTCGGAACGAGGGTCAACCCATGGACCGGAACCAGTTCGACGATTTCTGTACCACCCTTACGGCCACGACCCATGTCATCCAGTGGGGTGGTTCCTCGGTGTGGAAAGTCGGCGGCAAGATTTTCGCGATCTGTTCGCATTGGGCGGCGGGGGACCACGCCAAAATCAGCTTTAAATGGAGCGAGATGTCCTACATTCTGCTGCGCGAGGAGGAAGGGATCATCCCGGCGCCTTATTTGGCTCGGGCCCAATGGGTACAATTGAAACACCCGGATGCGATGTCCGAGGCGGGTATTCAGCTCTACATCGAAGAAGCGCGCCGCATCATCGCCGGCAAACTCAACCGGGTAGCGCGAGCGGTGTTCGGATTGTAAGCACTCGATGTGTATCGTGGCTGAGTGTGGACAACGTTCGCCCACACGAGAGTGCGTGAATGCGCTATACGATCAAAAAACGGAGCAATTTCAACGTGTCATGCAATCGGTGGAAACGATTTCACTCATTCCAGATCTGCGCTAAGTCGCGCGGTCGATTAGATGTAGGAAGGAGCCAAACACCGACCCTCTGGCGAGGCCGAGGTCGCCGACGGTCTGGCCCTCGGCATCCTCAGCGGCGAATATCGGATCGTCCCCAGCTTCACTTAGGACTGTGGCGTAGTGGAATTCGTGACCACGCACCGACGTGCCAGCTGGTCCAAATGGCGTCGGGATGAGGGCGTGTGCCAGTCGATAGCCAAGCGACAACTGGCGCTTGGCGAAACTGGTCTCCAGGGCCAACAAACCGGCCATGCGATGGCCGTGGCCTCCACCGTCGACCAAGGTCTGACCCAGCACCATATAGCCGCCACACTCGCCATAGACCGGTTTACTGGCCGCCGCCGCCCGCTGCAGGCTGTCGAGGAAAACCGTATTCGCCGCCAGCGCGCCGGCATGTAGTTCAGGATAGCCGCCGGGCAGGAAGATGGCGTCGGCGCCGTCGACAGGCGCCTCCCCGGCGAGGGGTGAGAAGGTGAGGATCTCCACGCCGGCCTGCCGCCAATTCTCTAGTAGGTGATCGTAGGAAAAGCCAAAAGCGGGGTCCCGGGCGACGGCTACGCGTTGGCCCAATGGCGGCAAGGTGCGGCCCGATGACCCCCCAGTCAATCCAGCACCGCCAGGCACCGCCGCGCTGCGAATGGCTGTCAAATCGACATTGGCGGCAATGATCCGTGCGGCCCGATCAATGAAGGTCTCGAGCGCCGGATGTTCCGCCGCTTGGATCAGTCCTAAATGGCGGGAGGGCACCTCCAGTTCGGTATCACGCGGCACCGCGCCGAACACGGCGAAGCCTTCGCTCACCAGCGACTCGGTCAAAATCCGAACATGACGCGGACTGCCTACCCGGTTCAAAATGACCCCGGCCACGACCAAGGAGGCGCGATGATCGCGAAACCCCTTCGCCAGCGCCGCCACCGATTGAGCCTGCGCGCCGGCGTCGATCACCAGGACGATAGGCCAGCCTTGACGCTCGGCAAGATCAGCGGTCGAGCCATTGCTGAGCGCCCCCGCACTCGCCGCGCCATCGAACAACCCCATCACTCCCTCGACAATCAGCAGATCCACATTGGATGCCGCCCGCCCCACTAGACCGTCAAGCAGTACTGGCCGCATCGCCCATCCATCGAGATTGACGCAGGGCCGGCCGGTAGCGGCGGAGTGAAACATCGGATCGATAAAGTCGGGGCCGATCTTGGCCGACCCAACCTGCAATCCGCCATCACGCAGGGCTCGCAACAACCCCAACGTGATCGTGGTCTTGCCGGACCCCGACGCCGGTGCGGCGATAACCAATCCAGGGGCGACCGTGGTCGGGTTCATCCGGTCTCTTCGTGCCGCGCGCGCGGCAGCGGATCAGGATCAAGCACGCGTCCGGCACTCGCCCCCAGCCAATCCAAACCGCCGCGCAATCGAACCACCTCCCCGACCACCACAATGGCCGGCGGCGTTAGCCCGGCTTCGGCGACATCCGCCGCACAGGTTGCAAGCGTCGTCTCGATCACCCGCTGGTTTAGCATCGAGGCGTTGGAGACCAGTGCCACCGGCTCTCTCGGCGAGCGCCCGCCCTGGATCAATTCACCGGCGATCCGATCGAGATGCTTCATCGCCATATAAATCACCAACACCGGCGCGCCCTTGGCCACCGCTTGCCAGTCGATACCGCTCACCTCGCCGGTCGCGTCATGCCCTGTGATCATGGTCACGGCTTGGTTCGTATCCCGGTGGGTCAACGGGATGCCGGCATAGGCGAGACCGCCTATGCCGGCTGTCACGCCGGGGACAATGCGAAACGGTATGCCAGCCCGCACCAGCGCCAGCGCCTCCTCGCCGCCGCGCCCGAACACGAACGGGTCGCCGCCTTTCAGTCGCAGAACACGCTTTCCTAGACGAGCCATCTGAACCAGGCGCAGCGAGATATCCGCTTGCTTAGGTGACGGCTTGCCGCCGCGCTTGCCGGCGTATTCGCGCGGTGTATCCGCCGGCGCCAGCTCCAGGACCTCGTCACTCACCAGGGCGTCATAGACGATGATGTCGGCGCTCTGCAGACCCTGTAATGCATGCAGGGTCAGCAATCCGGGATCTCCTGGACCGGCACCGGTCAGCCAAACGCTTCCGGGGACGAAATAGGCGGCGGGGAAAGACGGAGGGAGGGACAATGCGCTCATGCCTGAGGATAACCCCCGCCCATGACCATGCCTAGCAGTCTGTCGGTTTGCGGTCTGTGTTTTTTGTGTGAGGTGGCTCAAGCCGTAGCCTGCACTATCACGATCGTCGCCCCGGCAACCCGTGCATGGTCGCGCTGACAAGCCGAGCGGTGTGAGCGAGACTTGATTAAGACGCGTTGAGAGTTACCTGTTTTTCAACGAATTTTATCCGTCTCCCTGGCGAACAGCAGGGCGACGGGTGAGATGTTACCGGACAGCACTGCCCGTCCTAGTGAATACGGGGGCTGGAATGACAGGATTGGAGGAACGGAGCTGGGATCATGGCGGACTGCCTATACCGCCAACCGGGCAGTCAAAGCTACCGCCCCTCTTCCGTCATCCCACCGCAGTTAGAGGAATTCCGGCAAGCTGCTAAAGCCGAATAAACAGGATTGAGGTCGATTCACGCTATAGTCTTCGTCAGTCTTCGTCGCCCGATAATTTCAAACCCAGTTCCGACTAAACCGATAGCGCTCTAGCCATGCGGCGTCCTCCAGCCGTATAAATCCGACATGGCGCAAAAACCCGACAACCCCTTGCGACGAGGCTGGACCACTGGTGCCTGCGCCACGGCGGCAGTCAAGGCAGCCTATACCGCTCTGTTGACAGGCCATTTCCCCGACCCCGTCGAGATCACCTTGCCCAGGGGCCAGAAGTCGGCCTTTTCGCTGGCCCGTGAACACCTTGGCGACGGTGAGGCCATGGCAGGTATCGTCAAGGATGCCGGTGATGATCCCGATGTCACCCATGGCGCGACGATTGTCGCGACGGTGCGGCCGGCTCCACTCAAGGCAGGCGTTGTCTTCAAGGCGGGAGCTGGTGTCGGCATGGTGACCAAACCGGGACTGCCTATTCCAGTTGGCGAGCCAGCGATCAATCCGGTACCGCGACTGATGATGCGTTCGGTCATTGAAGAGTTAGCCCGCGCCCAGGGCATCTGCGGCGATGTGGAGATCGAGATCTCGGTGCCAGGCGGCGAAGGGCTGGCGCACAAGACCTGGAACCCACGGCTGGGGATTATCGGAGGGTTGTCGATCTTGGGGACCACCGGGATCGTCGTACCCTTCTCCTGCGCCGCCTGGATCGCCTCGATACACCGGGGTATCGACGTGGCCCGGGCCACCGACACCGCCCATATAGGCGCCGCTACCGGCGCAACCTCCGAGGCGGCGGTGCGGCGGCGGCATGATCTGACCGAGGGCGAGATGATCGACATGGGCGATTTTGCCGGCGGTATGCTGAAATATCTGAAGGGACATCCAGTGCCCCGGCTCAGCATCGGCGGCGGTTTCGCCAAGCTTACCAAACTGAGCCAGGGCCATCTGGATCTGCATTCCGGGCGCAGCCAGATTGATCTGGACTGGCTGGCCGAACGGGTGGCGAGCCTGGGCGGCGACAACGCTCTGATCGAAGCGGTGCGCGGCGCCAACACCGCGATGGAAGTCCTTGGCCTCGCCGCCGCTGGGAATTTACCGCTCGGCGACCTCGTCGCGAAGGCGGCGCGGGAAACCGCACTTAGGGTGCTTTCCGGCGCACCGATGGCCGTCGAGGTTGTGGTTGTCGATCGAGAAGGCAACCTGGTTGGAGCGGCGCATGGTTGGTAAGCGCGTTTTGATCCTGGGGGGCACCACCGAGGCGCTGGACGCGGCGGAACGATTGAGCGCCCTCGGCGGAATCACCGTGATTACCTCGATGGCCGGAGTGACCCGGAACCCGCGCTTGCCGGCCGGAGAGAATCGGACCGGAGGTTTTGGCGGCGTATCAGGCCTGACCACCTATCTCGACGCTGAGGATATTGCCGCGGTGCTTGATGCAACCCACCCCTTTGCCGCGCGGATCAGTCGCCATGCCGGCGACGCCGGATCGCGGGCCGGTGTACCAGTGCTCCACCTCACCCGGCCGCCATGGCGGCGACAACAAGGGGACCAGTGGCACGAGGTCGACAGCGCCTATGCCGCCGCCGCCTGGCTGAACACAGCGCCGCTTGCCGATGGTTCAACTGTGTTTCTGACCATCGGGCGGGCTGAAATCTCGGCTTTTTCTGAAATTGACCGCTTACGCTGCGTATCGCGCAGTATTGAGCGGCCAGATTTTGCCGGCGCGCTACCGTTCGCCGAAATCATTCTGGCCCGAGGACCGTTTTCCGCCGATGACGAGCGCCAACTCATGGCGGACCGCAACATCGTATGTCTGGTAGCCAAGAACAGTGGCGGCACGGCCAGTTATCCTAAAATAGAGGCAGCGCGCGCCTTAGGTTTGCCGGTGGTGATGATCACCCCCCCGGCCGCCCCTGGTGGCGAAAGCACGAGCAGCGTTGATGTCGCTGTCGCCTGGGCCCATGGAACACTTGGGATCAGCCGGTAGCTTATCCGCGCGTCGTTCGCAGGACGTGAACGTGATCCGCGTCATAGAGCGCGCTATCGCGAAAACCCTCAGCGGCCAGGGCCGGGCCCACCAGCAGCAGGGCGGTGCGAGTAATCTTCTCGGCCCGCACCTTATCGGCGATATCGCCTAGTGTGCCGCGAATGATCTTCTCGTCAGGCCAACTCACCCGATAGACTATGGCGACCGGACAGTCCGGTCCGTGAATCGGCTCCAGCGCGCGGCGAACATGGCGCAGATTGCGGGTCGACAGATGGATAGCCAAGGTCGCGCCGGACCGGCCAAGCGTCTCCAGTTCCTCGCCCGGCGGCATGGCCGAAGATTTCATCGCCGTGCGGGTCAGGATCACCGTCTGGCTCACCTCCGGCAGCGTCAGCTCCTGGCCAAGTGCCGCCGCCGCGGCGGCGAAGGCTGGCACCCCCGGCGTGATAACAAATGGGATATCCAGCGCCCGAAGCCGGCGGATCTGCTCGGCGATGGCGCCGTAAATCGATGGGTCACCGGAATGCACGCGAGCCACGTCCATCCCTCGGGCATGGGCGGCGGCGATCTCTTCAATAATCTGGTTCAGGGTCATCGACGCGGTGTTCAGCACCCTTGCGCCATTGGGGGCGAACGCAACCACGGCTTGGGGCACTAGAGAGCCGGCATAGAGACAGACTGGACAACGCGCAATCAGATCGCGTCCGCGTATGGTGATCAAATCCGGGGCGCCCGGGCCGGCTCCGATAAAATGTACGGTCATGACGGCAGGACCTTCGGCTCGGCCGCTGGCACCGCATAACCACGTGGGGTGAACACCCGGTCACCGGAAACCCGCGTCTGGCTGCTACCGATCATCACCAGCGAAAGCATGTCGACGGTCTCGGGATCGAAAGTTGCAAGCGGCGTTACCGACACCGATTCCCCGGGTCTTCCGAGCGCCCGCCCAAGAATGACCGGGGTCGACCCCGGACGATGCGTTCCGAGAATCTTCAGCGCCCTCACCAATTGGGACCGCCGTCGCCCAGAGGCGGGATTGTACAGCGCGACTACGAAGTCGCCCTCCGCCGCCGCCTGTAATCGTCGCTCGATGGCTTCCCAGGGCGTCAGCAGGTCGGAAAGAGAAATGGTGCAGAAGTCATGCCCCAGGGGTGCGCCGATCCGTGCCGCACACGCCTGTAGCGCCGAGATGCCAGGGGAGACCACGATCTCTAGTCGCTGCCAATCCGGGCGGTTCAGTTCGTCCAGGCTTTCGAAGACCAGGCTGGCCATCGCGTAGATACCCGGATCACCGGAGGAAACCAGCGCCACGGTCCGGCCTTTGGCGGCGAGGTCAAGGGCGGCGACGACCCGATCGCGCTCCTCGCCCAACCGATAGTCATGTCGGGTCTTGCCAGCCGCCAGAGGCCCAAGCAAATCGAGATACAGACCATAGCCGACTAGATCACTGGCCGCGCCGACCATGCGCTCGACCTCGGGCGTGCGCCAATCGGCTGTGCCTGGTCCGGTGCCGACCACGAATAGCCGGCCGCGCGGCACGCCGGTCACTGACGCATCAATGATCCCCGGCGTCCTGGCGATGGCGCAGGTGGCGCGTTTGGAGCGTTGTTTCTCAATCAGCAATTCGCCAGCCGGGCCGACCGTCGCCAACGCCGCCGCTTCAGCGACACCGTGGCAGCCAACCTCGCGAAAGACGAGTTCGGAAGGGTTCGCGAGTCTGGGCGTCTCCATCTCGAGCGCCGCTGCTGTGAAGAACCGCGCGGGGCGACCAAGATCCTTGGCCAATGCGTGCACCGCGGCCTCGTCCATCTTCACATCGACCGAGACCACGGCGGCGACACTTTGGGCCGACAATCCGGCGTCGGCCAGGGTCTGGCGCGCCAACGTGATCAACTCTTGCGGGTCGACATCCCGCTCGCAGCCAACACCCAACACCAGACATTCGGGATGATAGACCAGCGTTCCGGTCGCAACCGGGCCATCATGCTCCGTCGCACAGATCAACAGGGCGGCATCCCCGCTGATCGGCAGTGTCGATCCGGTGAGCCAGGGGAGATCGCCCTCAACCCGCATTGCTTGCTGGGCTAGCAGCCGGGCCATGAATTCCTTGTAGGAAGAAGCGGTATTCGCTAGATGCCATCCCCGCGGCGGCTCATCCAGCGCGACGCCGAACCGCAGGTCGCTCGCAGTGGTAATTGCCGCCGCCACATCGAGCAGCACCGCGACCCGTCGGGCCAGATCGTTGGCGCCGTGATGGCCACCAAGCACCGGGACTACTGCGCTACCATCCTCGGCTACCACGACAACCGGCGGATCCTCGGCTTTATCACCGATCACCGGGGCCAGGAGGCGCACAAGCGCGCCCAGGGCGCCGATGAAGACGATTGGCGTGCCTTCGACGAAAAGCTCACGGAGATGGTCACCAAAGTTTTCGACTGGCACGTCAGTCCCGTCCGGGCGGCCATGCAGAGGCGCTTTGAGGCCAACCGCGACCCGACGTGCTGTCCCAACGCCGGAGGCCGAAACAACGACTATCGCGGTCATATCCAGGCCCGCCCGCGCCGGTGCACCAAGATCATCGAGAAATACGGCACGGCCTTCTCGTCGACCGCCGAAAGCGCCAACACCCGCTGATTATCCATGGTCGCGCGCTCCACATAGCGAGCATCCTCGGCAAGGCCGGTCCGTTCCAGTAACGTGCGGATCCGTTCGAAATGCCTGCCAATCTTGACGATGGCCACCGCGTCCGCCAGTCCTAGCCGAGCCTCTAATACCGCATCGTCAAGCGGCGCTGGTAGGACTATCAGCACGTCATTCTGGGCCGACAGCGGCGCCGACAGGGCCGCTGCACAGGCCATCAACGAGGACACGCCGGGGATCACCTCGACCGGGTGCCGATCCGCTAACCGGCCAAACAAATACATGAACGAGCCGTAGAAGAAGGGATCACCTTCGCACAGCACCGCCACTGATCGGCCGTGATCCAGCGTGGTGGCGATCCGCTCGGCAGCCTGATCGTAAACCTGGGTCGCTGGGAACCGATTAACCAGCATCGGCATGCGGATGGCGAATTCCTCCCGTCCCTCCGGGATGTGTGGCGCGGCGATGGCACGGGCTAGGCTCGGGCCGGTTTCGGGCGCCGGATAGGCGATCATATCCGCGCCCTGCAGCACCTTCAGCGCTTTCAGGGTGATGAGGTCCGGATCACCGGGCCCGACGCCAACACCAAACAGCCGACCGGTCACACCGCCTCTCCCCATGGTTTAGTGACGCTCCACTGGGTGACTGGCATCAACGGCCGCCACCCCTGGAAGGCCCCAACCGGTTCGGCTCGAGAGATGACGATCCGGGTCAGGCTGCCGCCAAGGCGCGATCGCCAGGCTAACAATGTGGCCTCACCCTCCAAGGTCACGACGTTGGCGACCAGCCGCCCGCCGGGCTTGAGGGCCGTCCAGCACGTCTCGATCACCCCGTCGGCAGAGGCGCCGCCGCCAATGAAGATAGCATCTGGCGCTGCGAGATTGGACAGCGTGTCTGGTGCGGTGCCGGCCAGGATTTGCAATCCGTGTACCCCCAGTGCCATCGCGTTTTCGGCGATCATCGCCCTGCGCTGATCCCGGGGTTCGATAGCTATGGCGCGACAGCGGCGGTCGATGCGCAACCATTCGATGGCGATCGACCCGCACCCCGCGCCCACATCCCAAAGCAGCGCATGCGGCGATGGCGCCAAGGCTGAAAGGGTCGTCGCGCGCACCTCCCGCTTGGTCAGTTGTCCGTCATTGACGAACGCATCGTCAGGTAAACCGGGTATAAGAGGACGGATCACCGCGTCTGGCCCGGCAACAAGTTCGACAGCGATCGTATTGAAATCATCCCCTGGTGGATGCCGCCAATCCGCCGCCAAGGCCTCCAAGCCGCATTCGGCCGGTCCGCCCATTCTCTCTAGGACCGTCATCCGGCTATCGCCAAAGCCACGCTCGACCAGCCGGTCCGCCACTTTGGCTGGTGTCTTGGCGTCATCGGACAGGATCACCAACCGAGCGCCAGGCTGGAAATGACTTTCCAGCAACGCCAAGGGTCGGCCATGCAAGGTTAGGAGGTCAACCTCGTGTTCCGGCCAGCCAAGGCGCGCGCAGGTCAGCGCCAGCGCCGATGGCGCCGGAACAATCAACATCTCTTCACGCGGGATGCGGCGCACTAAAGTGCTGCCGATGCCGAAACACATCGGATCGCCGGTGGCCAGAACGCAGACCTGGCGACCGCGCATTTCCTCCAGCCGGTCAACCAACAAACGTATTGGTGAGGGCCAAGCCAGCCGTTCGCGACCGTCCTTGGGCACCATGGCGAGGTGCCGCTCGCCGCCAATCAGCACGTCAGCTGTGTCAACCAGGGCCCGGGTGCTGGGCCCCAGACCCTCCAGTCCGTCTTCGCCAATGCCGATGACGCTGAGCCAACGGCCAACCCCGGTATTCGTTATCGTCGGGGTCATGTCTGGCTGCTCCCGGCGGCGATCCGGGCGATCGCATTGACCGCCGCCGCCGCCATGGCACTGCCGCCGCGCCGGCCGAGCAGAGTCGCGTGTGGGATTTCCGGTGTCGCATTGACCAACGCCTGCTTGGATTCGGTTGCGCCGACGAAGCCGACCGGAAAGCCTAGCACCGCCGCCGGCATTGGCGCGCCGGCTTGAATCTCTTCGATTAAACGGAAAAGCGCGGTCGGCGCATTGCCGATGGCGATAACCGCACCAGCCTGATGGTCGCGCCAGAGCGGCACTTGCGCGGCCGATCGGGTGGTGTTTTCGGCCTTGGCGCGCCCGGCCAGTTCGGGGTGATCTAGGAACCCGAGGACCGGATTGGCGAGCCCCGTTGCACCCAGCGAGATCCCCGCCGCGACCATCCGGCAATCGCATAGCACCGGCGCTCCGGCAGCCAGAGCCCTCGCCGCCGTCTCTATGGCGCCTGCAGAGAACTTCAGGTCACCAAAGATTTCAGGCATGCCACAGGCATGGATAAGCCGCACCGCGACCTCGGCCTCCTTGGCAGGAAATCCCGACAGATCCACCTCGCGCCGGACTGTCTCGAAAGACAGTCGGTAAATCGCGGCAGGATCCTTCAGATAGTCCAACCGCATGGCTCAACCATCCTTGTTGGCGTCCACGCGGGGCGGGTCGCTGTTCATGCTGCGCGGCCCGAGCGGATGATCGGCATGGGGATAGGGGTGGTGGTGATGCCCGTGATCTCCCTCGTGATTATGCCGGTGGCTGTGGTCATCGCCGTGACCATGTTGGTGTTCGGGGGCGGAATGATGATCGTCGACCGGGTTGGTCCCGATGCCCTCGACGTGATGGTGATGGCTTTCCTGAGTTAGGCCGACCTCGGCCTCGAAGCCCAGCACCTGGTTGCGATACTTGCACATCTGACAATTCATGTTGCCGTTGCCTTCGAGGATCTCCTGGACCCGGTCGACAAAGGTATCGATGACTAGCGGGTGGTCGTTGAGATACCCGGCCTTGACGAATTCGACCCCCGGATGCCGCGCTGCCACGAGGTCGGTATAGTCATAGATCCGCTGCACCAGAATGCCGGTGAACAGGAAATACGGAAACACGATGATCCGCTTGTAGCCGAGTTTGGTGACATGCTCCAACGCTGGTTCGACCAACGGAAAGGTGACGCCCGAATAAGCCGTCTCACCCCAACCGAACCCCATACCCTCCCAGAGCATTCGCATGACCTTGGCGACATTGGAATTGGCGTCAGGGTCTGAGGCGCCGCGCCCGACCACCACCAGGCAGGTCTGGTGGCGTGAGATATGGTCGCCGGCACCGGCAACCGCCTCTTCGACCCGCTCGGCCGCCGCCTTCAACATCTTCAAATCGATGCCAAGCTCGCGGCCATAGCGGATATTGAGACCGTTCTGCGCCTGATAGGTGTTCAGCACCGAGGGAATATCGTTCTTGGCATGGCCCGCAGCGAACAGCATGCCGGGGATAGCCAGGACCTCATCGACACCCCGCTCCTTGAGCGCGTTTAAACCGTCGCGGATCACCGGTGTGGCGAACTCTAAATAGCCATAATCCACCGGATATTGCGGCAACCGCTCGGTCAGCCTTTTGGCCAGCACCGCGAATTCACGCACCGCGTTTTCGTCGCGGCTACCGTGGCCGCACACCATCACGCCAAGTTTTCTAGGCATTACGCTCTCCCCTTCGTGTCCGCCGAAGCGGCCACGCACAGGGGCGCGGGGAAGATCCCGTCCTCTAGCGTACCGCCACGGATATCCCTTTTGGATCTATCCGGTTTCGATCCATGAAACACCTGTCACGCCTCGCGTGTCCCAGGTCGCGGATCGACATGTACGCTGGTTGCAGGGGTGGGGCAAGGGGATGTGGGAGGCTTGGTTTGGCCCATGTAACAAAGGATCCCGAGAGACAGCTGGGGCCCAGGCCTGAGAATTTCTATGCGATACACGGCTGCGTACTCCCACGCTTGCTTGATAGTGATTGGCAACCTGCCGCTGGCCATCGCCTCAGGCCTTGGCCCCGTATCAACTAAGGGGGTGTGCTTCTTCTTTTGGAAAGAACACTCCGCCAGAACGGCAACGGCGGTCAGCCGCGTCCACGATAGGGCACTACGCCGGAACCGGATGCCCAGGTCCCTTCCGGCGCCGCTACTTCAACGAAACTTAGGGCGATATCGATGGTGGTGCCCTCGTGAAATCCGAGATGTTTACGTTAGGGCCATAGATAAAATTTTAGCGGCTTGCTCTCCACCAGCCACTGGCCAGGAATATAATCGATCACCAGATGAGCAAAATCCGGCTGGCTGGTCACCGGATAGACGCAGGTGAACTCAGGTCAGGTATAGCGCGATGTAATCGATGCCCGGATGCGGGTTCGGGACGCATTCCAGGACTGATCCTGTGGTGACGGCGGCGTCTGCACGGTCTGGCCGAGTTGGGTGAGCGGGGGCTCGGTCATGGGCTAACTTTTCTAAGCAGACGTGAAGAATTGGTTCTGCGGCCGCGGTAAACCGAGGTTCTCTCGCAGAGTCTTGCCCTCGTATTCGGTCCGAAAAATTCCCCGACGCTGCAACTCCGGTACGACCTTGTCGACGAAATCGTCCAGTCCCGCAGGCAAGTATGGGAACATGATATTAAAGCCGTCGCTGGCTTCATCTTCAAGCCATTCCTGCATCTGGTCGGCAATGGCTTTTGGCGTGCCGACCATGGCGAGTCCGGAAAACCCACCAAGCCGCTGTGCCAACTGTCGCACAGTCAAGCGCTCTCGCTCGGCCAATCGGATTGCCCGTTCACGGCCGCTTTTGGATCCATTACTCTCGGGAGTTTCCGGCAATGGGGCGTCCGGCTCAAAAGCCGAGGCGTCATGCCCAAGCGCGATCGACAGCGAGGCGATGGCGCTGTCATAGTGCACCAAGCTATCGAGCAACGCCCGTTTCTCGCGGGCTTCGGCGTCGGTTTCTCCAATTACCACCAGACAGCCGGGCAGAATTTTCATGTGGTCGCGCGGGCGGCCAAGAACATCCATGCGGCCTTTCAGGTCGGCGAAAAGCCGCTTGCCGTCCTCCATCGTGGCTAGTCCGGCAAACACCATCTCGGCGGTTTCGGCGGCGAGCTGTTTGCCGGGCTCGGATGCGCCGGCCTGCACGATCACCGGCCACCCCTGCGGCGACCGTGCGATATTCAGCGGCCCGCGCACCGAGAGAAACTCTCCCTTATGGTTCAAGGTGTGCAAGCGCTCGGGATCGAAGAAGATTCCGGACTCCGGATCGCGGATGAAAGCGTCGTCGGCCCAGCTGTCCCAAAGCCCGGTGACAACATCGTAATATTCCCGCGCCCGGCGATATCGCTCGCCGTGCTCCATGTGTCCTTCCATGCCGAAGTTGAGCGCGGCGTCCGGGTTCGAGGTGGTAACCAGGTTCCAAGCGGCCCGGCCACCGCTGATATGATCAAGCGAGGCAAAGCGGCGGGCAACCACATAAGGCGGCTCGAAGGTGGTCGAAGCGGTGGCGATCAAGCCCAGATGTTCGGTCATCATTGCCAGCGCCGGCAGGAGGGTAAGCGGGTCGAAAGAGGTCGCCGTGGCGCTGCGCTTCAGTGCCTCGATCGGCATGTTCAGAACCGCGAGATGGTCGGCCATGAAAAAGGCGTCGAACTTTCCGCGCTCCAGGGTCTGGGCGTAGCGGATTAGATGTTTGAGGTTGAAATTCGCGTCGGGCGTGCCACCGGGATAGCGCCAGGCGGCGGTATGAATGCTAACCGGGCGCATGAAGGCACCGAGACGAAGGCGTTTAGTGCTGGTCATGATGGATGTCTCGCGCTGCTTACGTCGGTACTTCCAGGACAACTTGGATGATGGCGAGCGCCGCGGTGTCAAGCAATTGAATTCCGGTCACGACAGGAGCATTCCTGAGTATGATCCCACGTCTTTTGGCTCGGCAATTGAGGGGGCGACCATTCGCAGGTTCGGCACCGCCGCGGCCCCTTTGTCGGGTCGGGTTTCCGAATGTAATGATCCACCGTGGATATGCACCAGGGATCTCGCGATTGACAGGCCCAAACCTGCCCTCTGATGATTCTGGGTGAAACTGGAGGAATCCTGTTGGAATGGCTCGAAGACCCTATCCAGGTCAGCAATTTGGACGCCGACGCCAGAATCAATAACGGAAAGCCTCAACCATTGTTCTTCTGGTGCATTATCATCTGGTTCAACAACGGGCTGTTCAGATCCGAGGTCTGTTTGGCCAATATCAATTGAGAGATGGCCAGTCGTGCGGTGCAGACCCAGCCGACACGCAGCCCGGGGTTGAGGGTTTTCGAGAAGGTTCCGCAATATACTGCGCGGGTCGCGTCCACATGCCTGACGCGCGCCACCTCAAGCGCCATTACCGAGGGGATTGCCTCTCCCTCGTAACGCCGCGCGGTATAGGCAGTATCCTCAATCACCGGAATGCCGAGGTCAAAGGCCAACGCCAGCAGACCTTGGCGCTCTTCGAGGTTGAGGGTGGCGCCGGTCAGGTTGGCGAAGTCTGGGACGGCATAGGTAAAATCACGATGTCACCCGCTAGTGCTTGCGCGGCTGCGCCAGCGTAAGCCTCGGCGGTCATGTCCCGTCGCCCAGGTTGAGCTGATCATAACGGGGCTCATAGGCTTGGAAGGCCTGTAAGGCGCCAAGGTAGGCCGGCTACGAGACCAGGGCACTAGCAACAGTTGGCCTAAAAAGTCCAGCGCCTGCTGCGACCCGGGCGTGATCAGTATGTTCTTGATTGCGCAGGACACCCCAAGACCATTCATGTAAACCGTTATTCAGCCCCGCTGGGCCTGCTTGCCTATTGATCACCATGCCACGAACGTCCTGGAACGGATAAGACGATCATGACACCCGACACTGCGTTTCTCGGAAATCACTACGGTCGTTTCATCTGGAATATCGGTGGACGCAAGGAGCGGCCCTTCAAGGTTCTGGCGCCAATTCGAGCCCGCAGTTTCGGCGATGTCCTGTTCGGGTTCTCCAGCATCGCTCGGTTTGTTGCGAACTTCGACCATTCACACACTAATTTTATTATCGCCGATTCTCGCGCCTATGTGCGCGATTTTGCAGGATATTTCCCCTTTCCTAATAAAGTATTCGATTTGCGCGATTCGTTCGAGAAGCTGGCGGTGTCTCAGTTGACGGATGACCTCCAGAAGTACGACACGACTTCGGACGCCTATCATGATTTCGTCGCGCTTCCGTCCCTGCTTAACGCCGCTGTCTTTTGGGGATTGCCGCGGGTCGCTTTGCAAATCCCTGGCTCCGAGGCGGACAATGCGACGGAGAAACTGATCCAATTGGGCTTGGATCCCAATCGATGGTACTGTACCATTCATTGGCGGGAACCAAATTATGTCTATAAGCCAATTTCGAATATCCGCGACGCAAACCCTCAAACCTATTTAGCACTAATCGATCACATAATCGACGATCTAGGCGGGCAGGTTGTTCAGCTTGGTCATCCTGAAATGCACCATCACGCCGGTCGACCGGGTTATGTCGCGCTGTCGGGGATCCCAAACTCCTGGAAACTCCAAGCATTTGCCGTATCCCGGGCTCGATTTTTCGTTGGCTCAGCCTCCGGTGCAACCGCGCTCGCGCAGGTTTTTCGCACACCGTCCCTGCATGTCGATGTCATCGACTGGTACACCGGAGAGGAGCACGACTGGATATTGACGCCGACGATTGGCCTCCAAGACGGACGAAAGCTACGTCAGCGAGAGTTGTTTCACGCAGGATTGATGAACTCATTTGTATTGAACGCGATGATGGAAGCTGGCGAGACGGTTACTCTGGAACAATCCACCGTCGAGGAGATTTGCTTCGGTCTGAAAGGGCTTTTAACCGAAACCTCTGACATGCTGGGTTGGCGCGCTCCACTCGCCAATACGCACACACCGACAAATCAGGTGCTGCTGCCCGCATCCGCGCAAGCCGACCTTAAATTCCTTGAACTTTAAAGTTCAACGCCGTCCCGAAATCCGTCAAGCACTACCAACTTTTTTATATAACGTAAGGCGTAGGATGGAACGGGATTGGCGGAAAAATTAGCCAATCGATTGATAAATACAGATTTAATCCATGGGTTGACGGGGCCGGAAGATTGACCAAGCTGTGACGCGGCCACACCCTGGACCTGGCGCGCTTTTTTTGCCCAGCTTATCGACGGAGCAAAGTTAATGAGGACCGATCCGTCGATAGCATCCCTGGCACCCGGCCATTTGTTCTGTTTCGGTCTCGGCTATACTGCAGAGCGCCTGGCTATCCGCTTGCTCGCCGAGGGGTGGACGGTTTCCGGCACGGTTCAAACTGAAGAAAAATGGGCCGCGATGGGCTCCCTCGGGATCACCGCGTATCTGTTCGGTCCCAAGCGCCCTTTGGCGGACCCAAACGGCAACCTCGGCGAGGTGACCCATCTACTCTCGTCGATCCCCCCCACCGAGGCTGGTGATCCAGCCCTGATCGAGCACCAGGCGGCCTTGCGAGCGGGGCCCTTGCTACGTTGGGTCGGCTATCTTTCGACCCCCGCGGTTTATGGCGATCGCCAGGGCGCCCTGGTCCAGGAAACCGACACCCCGAACCCAGGCTCTGCTCGTGGCTATCGACGGCTCGCGGCGGAGAATGCCTGGGTCGAGACATTCTCTGATCGCGATCCCGGCGAGAGCGCTGGGAGCTCCATCCAAATTTTCCGTCTCTCGGGTATCTATGGCCCCGCTCGCAATGCGATCGCCCAGGTCCGGGCCGGCACCGCGAGGATCATCGACAAGCACGGACAAGTCTTTAACCGGATCCACGTGGATGACATCGCCACCATCCTAATGGCGTCGATGGCGCGGCCAAACCATGGCCAAATCTACAATGTCGCCGACACAGAGGCCTGTGCTAGCGGTGATGTGGTCCGCTATGCCTGCGCTCTGCTTGGGGTTAGCCCGCCGCAGCCGATCGCGTTCGATTCCGCCACACTATCGGCCATGGCCCGCTCGTTCTATAGCGAGTGCAAACGATTGGACACGCGGCGGCTTACCGCTGAACTCGGTGTTGAACTCGCCTACCCAACCTACCGCGAAGGTCTGGCCTCTATCATGAGCTCGGATTTCGCGCGGTGATGATGATAATGACTTGACCAGAGTGCCGGCGTGCAGCGGCTCTGGACCCCCGGTGCCAGTGTCTGCTCCGCGATCCGTCTCTTCTCGTCATCTTCCCAGATCCGCCGCCTGCGCCGTTCCAATGCCATCGATCAATCCACATAGTGTCCACCAGCGTTGGTGGATACCAAGCATCTCTATCCAAACGGACTAAATAAGGGCGGGTTCACCACGCGCTTACTTCGTTTTTGGCGCAGGGTTCGACGTAATAGACCGGGAAATACACCGGCCTCGCTTTAGCCGTGATCAATTTTTTGTCAGCTGAGCGCTCCTTAAAATCAAATTCCGCGAAATCGCTCATCTCGCGCCGATTGCTCGAAAGCGCTCCCGGCCTTGGCTGTCGCCTTTGGAATCCACTTCAAAGCCTGAAAATCGTCTCCGCCCCCTAACACGTCGCTAACAAGTGTTTGAAAATTCTTTCAGCCCATATTTGAGGAATCTTGGTAGTAAGTTACAATTGCACGCAGAAACATAAAACGGGAAGAAATATCCTGCTCTATGTTTAAAAACCGTTTCTGTGCCGTGATACAAAAATGATCCTCGGCACGACCAAAACCAGAACCGCTAGTAAATATTTAAGCGTGGTTGACCTGATCCAATTTTAGTAACGGTTGCAATGTTAAGGGCATGCTGTTGGTTAGGAAAAACCAATCAGGCTAGCGCCCGCGGCATCCACTTTCTGCCCGCTTTGCCTTTGCCGGCACCTCGGCCTTCACGTTAGTAAGTGTTCTAGATAATCTGCTTTGCGTTGGTGGTTTGGCAATCGCATTCATTATTTGTTAAAAATATATTATCTCCAATAATTATAATAGAAGTAATATTTTAAATAATAGATGGATTCTCTCTGCATATATTATTCTCGCGCTATATGAATTTGGTCAACCTGCATAAGGTGTTGCCACGTCAGGGCGGCGCTTGAGTGCGTGTGCGGGGCCATCGTCGGAGAGCATCATGCAGGATTGCGCGCACGCTCTAGTATTGTGGAAAACCACAATGCCCTGCCGTACGCGATGCGGTCGCCACCAGCGTCATATCCTCAGAAGCACGTAGCCTTGTCGACGATATTTCGCAGCGGTTCGTCCTTGGCGAACCGCCGGCAGTTATCGAGCAGGATGTCGAGCCGCCGATCGTCGAGATAGGGTCCAAATCCAGCCGTGTGCGGCGTCAGCAACACGTTCGGGGCCGACCACAGCGCATGATCGGCGGGCAGCGGCTCGATCTCGTACACATCCAGACCGGCGCCGGCGATTTCGCCGGCTTCAAGAGCCGCAACGAGATCGTCGAGACACACCGTCATGCCACGACCGATGTTGATCAAGAAAGCCGATTGCTTCATCCGGTGCAGCCGTTGACGGTCCATCATCCCCTCGGTCGCTGGCGTGTGTGGCACTGTCATGATGACAAAATCGGCACGCGGCAACAGGTCATCCAGGCGCTCGGGCAGGTGCATTTCATTGATACCCTCGGGCGCCTCGGTGCGGCGTCCATCCACACCGATCACGGTCATACCGAAGGCATGGCAGAGGCGGGCTGCTTCGCACCCGATGCCCCCGACACCGAGAATGAGAGCCGTCGCCTCAGGCAAGTGCACAACCCCGGTATCCTGGGGCCGGGGTGCATATTCCTGGCGTATCTGCTGCGGCAGGTAGTAGTGCAGGCCGCGCGCAAAGCCGAGCACGAAGGCCATGATGTGAGCGCCGATGTGGTCGTTGAAGATCTCGCGCAAATTGGTCACCACGACCGGATGCTCGACCAGCGCCGGATAGTAGAATCCAGCGGGCGGCGCGATCTGCGGCGCCTGGAGCCAACGCAGGCGCTTTGCCTGCGCCAGTACCTCCGGCGGAATGGCGCCAAAGGCTGCGTCCGCCTCGGCAATATCGCGCTTGGCGTCGTCGATGGTTTCGGGCTGCAGCACCCGAACGCCTATGTCCTCCTGGGCAACGCGCGCCGCCCAGCGACGCCGCACCGGGGTGTGCGGCGGCATCATCACCAAGGTGAACGCGACGTTTTTCATAGGTACGATCTCGCAAAGGAGTGGGCGGGAAAGGTCGAAGCCTTAACTCAGACTACATCGAAAGCATTGGCAATCGAGATCAATTCAGCTTTGCCGCGATTGGGCGTCGAGCACGTTCAACGCCGCGATATAGCCCCATGTCAGACAAGGCCCTAGCGTGGTGCCGGCGCCAACCCCCTTGGAGCCGAAGGGATTGGCCATGACATTGCCGGCGGCATAAAGCCCCCTGATGACCTCGCCTTGTCCATTTAGGACCTCTGCTCGTTCATTGGTCCTCGCCCCGCCCTTGGTGCCCAGATAGCCGGCCTTGAACGGCATGGCGTAAAAAGGCGGCCTCTCGATAGACCCCAAAGTCGGGTTCGGTTTATGGGTCGGATCACCGCCGCGATTGCGGTCCCAGAGGCTGGCTCCACGCCTAAAATCATCGTCGATGCCGGCCCGCGCGAACCTGGAAAACCGCCGCGCGGTTTCCGCCAAGCCGGCCGGATCGACATCGATCTGGACTGCTAGCGCCCCCAACGTGTCCGCCTCGAAACGATTGCCTAGTATAGACCCGTTCGGCATGGCGTGCGGGTACCGAGCCGCGAACTGGCTGTCATAAATCCGCCAGGCCGGCAGATGCGCCGGGGATCCAGTATCCGGGTCCAGCTCGGCGAAAGCCAAACCAATATTCATCTGTTTCTCGTTCACAAAGCGGCGGCCGTGACGGTTTACGATCATTGAATGGGGCAGGAAGTAATCCATCGCCGGCTGCCCCATCAGTCGGCCCTCATATGTCACCGGGGTGACCCCCATGACCAGCGCCTGGTCCATATGGTCAAGTTGGGCGCCGACTGCCGCCGCCATGCGCTGTCCATCGCCAGTATTGGTCGGTGGCGATGCCGTCCACTCCACCGGGCCCGGAAAATGCTCCGCCATCATCTCCTGGTTCCACTCAAAACCGCCGCTGGCGAGGATCACCCCCTGCAACGCTTCGATCGCGATGGAACGACCCTCACGTTCGGCGTCTAATCCGGTCACCCGGCCTTCGTGCGTTGTAAGAGCCGTGGCTTCGGTAGCTGGCCAGATCGTCACACCGTGATCCAAGCACCCCTTGAGCAGGCCAATCGTCAACGCGCGGCCCCTTGTGTAGGAGCCCGTCAGTTTTCGCCAAAGCAGACGCGGCAGCAGACGAGGCATCTGCTGTTTCGGGTTAGCGTAGAAAGACCGATCGACCACCTCCTCATAGTTGATCCGCATATCAACCGTCGAGGCGCGGACCTTATCGCACCAACGGCCGAGCTGGCGGATGCGGATGGGAGCCGGGGAGACATTGCGGCCACGCGCCATGCCGCCCGTCGCTTCGGCGTAGGGGTCGGGGTCGCGGTTCAGGTTGAAGCGGGTCGGGCTGTGCGCCTCGACGAACTTCAGCATCTCTGGTGCATGATCAACAAAGGCCGCCCAAAGCGGTTCCTCGGCATTGTGCCAACCGTCGGGAGAAACGGCGCGGATATAGTCCAGGGCGGCTTCACGGGAGTCCTGCAAGCCATGACGCGCCATATGGTGATTATTCGGAATCCAAATGCATCCCCCCGACATCGCCGTAGTGCCGCCGACCACCGGGGCTTTCTCCAACACCAATGTACGGGCGCCGTGCACGCTGGCGGTCAGGGCGGCGTTCAAACCAGCGGCGCCAGTTCCCACCACCACGACGTCGAACTGTTCATCGTCATTCATTCGTGTACTCCCAGAACTCTGGGTATCGGACGTGGCGATCCCCGGTTCTCGCCAGGTTTCCCCGCTTAAGGCGCAAGCGCCGCTACAGAACCCGTTCCACCGGAACGCCGCGCAGATCCATCTCGTATTCCAGCCCCTGGACCGGGGGGCGGGCGTAGTACCAGGTCAAGCCTGCCGGCGCCGCGCCGCGCTGCACGATGTCCTCGCCCAGGAACGAATGCAGATCGTAAACCGTATAGACCTGGGTGGTGCTGGCATCCACCCAACCGACGCCGAGCGCCGCCATCCGGATCTCCATCACGCCCAGCACGTGGCGGGCTTTGTCCCGCATGGCGTCCGTCGAGGTCTCACCGAACCGCACGATCTTATCGCTGTACAGACCCGGCGCGTCCCGCGCCTCGCCCGAGCCGGCGATGACGAAACTCTTGCGGCCGTTCACTGCAGCTCCCACTGGCGCGGCGCCCACGCCGGCGGACACGGGGACGGTATAGCAGAAAGCCTCGAAACTTGGTTCCAGCGGCGGGTTGATCTCGGGACAGACGTTTGAGCGGGCGACAGGGTTTTCGCCATCCTTGAAGATGCCCCATCGCTCCAAGGTGCCAACATAGACTCTGTTGAAGTCGATGAAGCCTTGATCGGTAAAAGGTGCTGGAGAGCGCAGTTCACAGGCGCAGAACGAGGTGCACGGCCGGCCAAGCTCGTCGAGATACGCTCCGATCCGGCGAAAGCCTTCAGCCAGGGGTACCGGTCGAGGAAACCGCACCCTTTCGATGGTAAAACCGGGCTCGGCCGCAACCCCACCGGAATACTGAAATGGCCCGCGCACATAACGGTACCCGCCCGCCTCGAACAACGCCGTCTCCACCACACCCGTTCTCCCAAGTCGAAGGTCTCTCCGCAGCGGAACCTCTCTCAGTCAGCGGCTTGCGCAACGCCTGAGCGGATCAGGTCCGCGATAGCCTCGGCATCATGGCCCAATTCCGTAAGAACTTCGCGTGTGTGTTCGCCCAACCGTGGACTGAGCGTGTACCGATCTCCCGTCACCGGCGCCGGTTGGCCAGGCAAAGTAGCCATCGGCACCGTACCCAGCACCGGATCGTCAACCCAACGGAGGGCGGAGACCGCCTTGACCTGATCATCCTGGAACACATCCTGATGGGTATGCACGGGCCCATGCAGGACGTCGATATCCGTGAGCAGGGCGCACCACTCGTCGGTCGTTTTGCTCTCAATCTCGGGGCGGATCAGCGCCAGCAGGACCTCGCGGTTTTCGACGCGGGCGCGCGGATTGGCGAATCGGCTATCGGCGATCCACTCGTTCCGCTCTAGTAGCTTGGCAAAGCGCTCGAATTGCGGCTGACGGCGCGCATTGATACTCATATAGCCGTCACCGGTGCGGAACGTGCCGACGGGCATGCCGATCGGCTCGACGGTGTCGCCTTGCAGTGCCGACTCAACCAAAGCCGCCTCTTGATACGCCAAGGAAGCTTCGAGCAGGCTGGTTTGGATGTGCTTGCCCACCCCCTTCATCGCCTTGCGGTAGAGCCCGGCGGCAACCGCCTGAAACGCGTAAAGCCCACAGGCGAAATCGATCGCCAGCATATTGATCCGCTGGGGCATCTCGCTGGCATCCCGGTTGATCGACATCAACCCGGTATAGGCCTGCATGACGGAATCAGTCGCCGGCAGACCCGCCCTCGGTCCGGTCGCCCCGAAGCCGGTGATCGAAAGATAGACGACGGCTTGATTGGTTTGCCGCACGGCCTCGTAATCAAGCCCGAAACGGTCGATCTTGCCGACCCGGTAATTTTGAATGATGACATCGCAGTCAGCGGCCAGGCGTCGCGCGATCTCGCAACCTTCGGGGGTTTTAAGATCAAGTGCCAGGCTGCGTTTGGCTCTATGGACGACCAACGAGTGGGCGGTGTGATCGTCGACCGTCTTGCCAAGCTGGCGGCTCCAACAGCCTGTGCCGGTCGGCTCCAACTTAATAACATCAGCGCCGTTTCGGGCCAACAGCATGCCGCAATAGGGTCCCGCGACACCTTGAGATAGATCAAGAACCCGTAATCCCTCGAAAGGCAAATCGTCTGTCATCGAGCGTCTACTCCTTTCGATTTACCCCTTCAGCAACACAGGGGGAGAAGCACAACCTTTCCCACCGCTCGTCGCTCCTCCACGATGGCGAGAGCGTCGGCGAATTGCTCCATCGGGAAAGTGCCGTGTACCTGGGGTTGAATTTTTCCATCTTTGTACATCTTGAACAGCGCGGCGAAACATTCGTCGACTCGACGGCGGGCCCGCAAGCTGGGCGCCAGTTTGGCCCACCCCATGTAGTAGCCCCAATAGACCCCGACCACCGCGATATTCTTGACTAACGCAATATTGGCCGGCACTTGGGGAATGTCGCCGGAAGCGAAACCGATCACCAGCAAACGCCCCTCGGGGGCGATACAACGCAGCGATTGTTGAAACACCGCGCCGCCCACCGGGTCAAACACAACGTCGGCGCCGCGACCGCCGGTCAGCGCCAGCACCTGATCGCGAAATGCATCGGAAGGAAGCGCATGATCCGCACCTGCCTTAAGGGTCGCGGCGCGTTTTGCTTCGGTACTGGCGCAAGCGATGACCGTGGCGCCCAGGGCACGGCCGATCTGCACCGCCGCCAAACCGCTGGCGCCCGCCGCGCCGTGCACCAGAAGGGTTTCCCCGGCTTCGAGCCGACCTTCGATCGCAATTCCCGTATAAGCCGTCGCCTGGATCGACGGAAACACCGTCCCCTCCGCATGGCTCATCCGATCCGGCATCACGAAGGTTAAATCGGCCCGCGCCGCCGCCATTTCCGCATGACCGCCATTCGAAACCGCCGCCACAACACGATCACCCGGCGCCAGCGCCGTCACCTCCGAGCCGACCGACATGATCACGCCCGACACTTCTGCGCCGGGCGTGAAGGGAGGCGTGGCCTTGCTTTGATGCTTACCCGCTATCTGCAGGATATTGGCGAAGCTGACGGCGGTCGCGTGTACCCGGATCACCACTTCGTTTGGGCCAGGGCTCGGGTCCGTCTCCGTCTGGATGACCATATCTCGGTAGTGGCCGAATTTCCGGCAAACAACGGCTCGCATTTCTTAAGTCCATCTGAGCGGGTTAATGTGGCTGACCAAAACGACAGCGGCGTGCCGCCCCCTGAGCTTTCGCCGTAATACGGATTACGCCGCAAACGAGGTCTCAGGTGGTACTGTTTTGTCCCAAAGGATAATCTGGTGCAAGCGACGGCGTTGGAAAACCGAATAGGGGCGGAAGGATAGTTCAGCCCCTTGATATCCCCGAACCACCCCGCTATAAACCGCTGCCCCTCGTCGGGGCAGCGTCGCGTCATGGCTAAAGGGCATGCCAAGCCGGCGGATCAGGATCTCGCGGATGAAGTGCCGCCGGACCGCTCATAGCAGCAACGGAGACCGAAATGCCCAAGATGAAGTCAAAGAGCGGCGCGAAGAAGCGATTCCGCGCTACGGGGACCGGTAAGATCCTCCACAACCAAGCCTACAAGCGCCATGGCATGAGCAAGCGTCCCAAGGACATGCTCCGCAATTCGCGGGGCACGGCGACGCTTTCCGCTCCGGACGCCAAGATCGTCCGCAAATTCCTGCCATATCTATAGGGGAGCCCCGTCATGGCACGCGTCAAAAGAGGCACGACGGCTCACGCTCGTCACAAGAAGGTTATCGACAAGGCCAAAGGTTATTATGGTCGGCGCAAGAATGTCTTCCGGGTCGCCGTCCAGGCGGTCGAGAAGGCGGCGCAATACGCCTATCGCGATCGTCGGGTCAAAAAGCGGACCTTTCGGGCGCTGTGGATCCAGCGGATTAACGCTGGCGCCCGTGAATATGGGCTGACTTATTCGCAGTTCATGAATGGCCTAAAGCGGGCCGGCATCGAGCTCGACCGCAAGGTGCTCTCGGATCTAGCAATCACCGAGCCAGCATCGTTTAAGGGCTTGGTGGATCAGGCCCAGGCGGCGCTCGCCCAAGCGGAATAACCTTCGGCCGGACCCAGTCCGAGGCGGAGGTTGCAAGGGAAAGTGAAAAGGGGCCTGTCCTGCGACGGGCCCCTTTGTGCGTTCGACCCGGGTGACGCCGCCCGGGTAAGGCAAGGTGGAAAGTTGGTGGATGAGATGCAAGACGCGGAAAGCTTGAAGCTTGAGTTGATCGGCGCCGTAGAGAATGCCTCGACGGTTGATGTGCTGGAAGAGCTCCGGGTCTCGGCGCTTGGCCGCAAGGGCCGGATCACCGAGATGATGAAGGGGCTGGGCGCGCTGGATCCCGACCAGCGCCGCGAGGCCGGCCAAGCCCTGAACCGCTTGAAGGACGAGGTCGCCACCGCCATCGACACGGCTAAGACCACGATGGGCGATGCCGAACTCGAGGCCCGGCTGCTGCAGGAACGGGTTGATGTCACCTTACCGCCGCGGCCGGAAAGCCGAGGCTCGATCCATCCGATCACCCAGACCATCGACGAGCTGACGGCGATCTTCTGCGAGATGGGTTTCACCGTCGCCGAAGGCCCGCATATCGAAAGCGATTTCTACAATTTCACCGCCCTTAACATTCCACCAGAGCATCCCGCCCGCCAGGAACAGGACACCTTTTACCTACCGCCGGACGAGAGTGGTACGCCCCGGGTCTTGCGGACCCACACCTCGCCGGTGCAGATCCGCACCATGCAGATGACGGCCCCGCCGATCCGTATTATCGTACCGGGCCGGACCTTCCGATCCGACCATGACGCCACCCATTCGCCGATGTTCCATCAGGTCGAGGGGTTGGTCATCGACAAGGCGACCCATATGGGCCACCTAAAGGGGTGTTTGATCGATTTCTGCCGCGCCTTTTTCGGGGTCGACGACCTGCCAGTGCGGTTCCGGCCCAGCTATTTCCCATTCACCGAGCCCTCGGCCGAGGTTGATATCGGCTGCACCAGGGCTGGCGGTGAGTTTCGGATCGGTAAGGGCGACGACTGGTTGGAAATTCTCGGCTCCGGCATGGTGCACCCTAAGGTCCTGGAAAACTGCGGCATCGATCCAAACGAGTACCAGGGCTTTGCCTTCGGGATGGGGATCGAGCGGATCGCGATGCTGAAATACGGCATCCCAGACCTGCGGCCGTTCTACGACACCGACATCCGCTGGCTGCGTCACTACGGTTTCGTACCGCTGGATGTGCCGACCATCGCCGGGGGGATCAACCGATGAAGTTCACCCTGTCTTGGCTGAAGGATCATCTAGAAACCACCGCCTCTCTGGAGGAGATCTGCGAACGATTGCCGATGCTCGGCCTTGAGGTCGAGGGGGTGGAAAACCGGGCCAAGGATCTGGCCGAATTCATCGTCGGCTATGTGATCGAGGCGCGCCAGCACCCGAATGCCGACCGGCTGCGGGTCTGCATCGTCGATACAGGGACCGAGCAGGTTCAGGTGGTTTGCGGAGCGCCGAATGCCCGCACCGGCATGAAGGGCGTCTTCGCGCCAGCCGGCATTCGTATTCCCGGTACCGGGGTTGAGTTGAAGAAGGGCGTGCTGCGGGGCGAGGAGTCCAACGGCATGCTCTGCTCGGAGCGCGAGATGGGTCTCTCGGACGAGCATGATGGTATCATCGAGTTACCGGGTGACACGCCAATCGGCGCCAAGTTCGCCGCCGTCGCCGGGCTCGACGATCCGATGATCGATATCGCTATCACCCCTGATCGGGCCGACTGCCTGGGGGTGCGCGGGATCGCCCGCGATCTGGCGGCGGCCGGTCTCGGTACGCTGAAACCGCTGCATACCTCGGCTGTACCGGGCAGCTGCAAGAGCCCGATTAATTGGCGGGTGGAGCTGCCCGAGCAGGATCCGCCGCTGGCGCCGCTGGTGGTGGGCCGTTATTTCCGAGGCGTGAAAAATGGGCCAAGCCCGCAATGGCTGCGTGATCGGCTGACCGCCATCGGGCTCAGGCCAATCTCGGCGCTGGTTGATATCACCAATTACGTGATGATGGATCTGGGCCGTCCCCTGCACGCCTATGACGCCGACAAAGTGGCCGGCGACATCTTCATCCGGCTGGCCGAACCCGGTGAAAAATACCTGGCGCTTGACGGCAAGGAATATGCGTTCGATGAAGAGATGATCGTCATCGGCGACGATCACGGGGTCGACGACCTGGCCGGCATCATGGGCGGCGAGCGCTCAGGCTGCGGCGACGACACCACCAATATGTTCCTTGAAGCAGCAATCTTCGATCCGGTCCGCACGGCGGCCACCGGTCGCAAGCTGAACGTGATTTCCGATGCCCGCTATCGGTTCGAGCGGGGTCTCGACCCGACCTCGCCGTATTGGGGTTCGGACATCGCGGCGCGGATGGTGTTGGAGATCTGCGGCGGCGAGGCGAGCGAGCTGGTGGTGCATGGCGGTGAGATGAACTGGCAGCGCAGCTATACCCTACGCCACAGCCGGATCATCGGCCTGACCGGCGTTGCAGTACCAGAAACTGATGCCATTCGCATCCTCCGAACCCTCGGTTTTGAGGTTACCGGCTCCGGCGAGGCCATCGTTTGCGCGGTTCCTCCCTGGCGAGCCGATGTGATCGGCGAGGCGGATTTGGTCGAGGAAGTCATCCGGATCTGGGGCTTCGATCATATCCCCAACACCTCGATGACCAACGACCATGTGGTGCCGGTGCCGGCGCTGACCCCGGAGCAGACGCGCGAGCGCATGGCCAAGCGGGTGCTGGCGGCGCGCGACATGACCGAGGCGGTGACCTTCTCGTTCGTTTCGGCCAAGCAAGCGGTGCTGTTTGGCGGCGGCGCCGACGCGTTGCGCTTGGTCAACCCGATCAGCGCTGATCTGGACATGATGCGCCCGTCGATCCTGCCGACCCTGCTGGCGGCAGCGGGGCGCAATGCCAATATGGGCATTGCCGATCTGGCGCTATTCGAGGTCGGCCCGCAATACGCCGATGCCACGCCCGAGGGCCAACAGACCCTTGCGACCGGCATTCGCACCGGCCAGACCGCCCCGCGCGACTGGACCAAGGCAGCGCGCGCCGTCGATGCCTTCGATGCCAAGGCCGATGCCATGGCGTTGCTCGAGGCTTTGGGCGCGCCGGTCACCAACATGCAGGTCTCGGCCGATGCGCCGTCCTGGTATCACCCAGGACGATCCGGAACGCTGCGCCTTGGAGCCAATGCCTTCGCGCATTTCGGCGAGGTGCATCCCAAGGTCCTGCGTGAGATGGATGTGCGCGGCCCAGCCACCGCCTTCGAAGTGTTTCTGGCCAAGGTTCCGGAGCCTCGATCAAAGGGTCCGGCTCGATCCTTGCTCAAGCTCTCGCCATTCCAGCCGGTCAACCGGGATTTCGCCTTTCTGGTTAATATGGACATGCCAGCGGAGAAGCTGATTCGCGCCGCGCTGGGTGCTGATCGGAAACTCGTGAGCCAAGCGCGATTATTCGATGAATATGCCGGCAAGGGCATGCCCGAAGGCAAGAAGTCGTTGGCCATCGCGGTGACCCTGCAACCGACCGATGCGACCCTGACCGACGAGGATTTGGAAGCGGTCTCGAAGAAGATCGTCGCCCAAGTGGAGAAACACACCGCCGGGGTGCTGAGGGCTTAGGCGGGAGGCGTTATCTCAGCTCCTCTCACCGGCTATCCACCGTCACGAACCTGAGTTTGCTCCCGAGAAACTCTACCGCCGTCAAGACGCCGGTGGCGAACGCGCCGGTGTCGATGCCGACGCGGTGCGGGTGGATTTCCGGTGGGTCCAGCGGCGGGTCAATGGTGTGACCGTGGACGACCAATACCTCAAACGGCCAATCCTCGGCATAGAGGAAGGCGTCACGGATCCACAGCTGGGCGTGCGGCGTCTGGTCCTCCAGCGACCGACGCGGGTCGATGCCGGCATGCACAAACAACAGATCGCCGATCCGGTGGCTGTAGGGCATTCGGCTGAGCAGACCGGCAATTTCGGCCGGCAGTTTGGCTTGGATCGCCGCCGATAATTCCGCTGCGTCGGTTAGCGTCGGGATGCCCAAGCTGGTGAACGTCACATCGCCGCCATTACTGACCCAGACCCGGACATCCTGGTCGTTTAAGCTTCCGTCCAAGGCTTTTTGCAGCCACTCGTCGTGATTGCCAAGCAGCACCACATCTTCCACCGGCTTGCCGCGGGCGAAGGCGGCCAATCCATTCAGCGCCAGCCCTAGGCAGTCGAGCGAGCAAGGCCCCCGGTCCACCAAATCGCCGAGCAGCACACAGGTCGTCTGGTCAGACTTGAGCCGCGCCACGTCCTTGGCCAAGGCCTGGAACATCGCCTCAAGATGCTCGGCGCAGCCATGCACATCGCCAACTGCGATCGCCAATCGGCCATCCAACAATGGTTTGGGATTATTTCGCCAATTAGTTCGCTCGACCCGCACGTCGGTTCCCTTTTATTTTATGAGCTGCGCCAATATGATAGCGCTAATTTATATCCGGAAAATTTAATCTATATCTCGGACCGACGGAATAAATATTGATCAATCGATTCATCACTATTTTGATTGGGTTCCGTGACGGCCAGACGGTAATATGGTCGATAGATACAATGTGGACGACACCAATCGTGCCAAGGAGGGTTGGATGAATCTCACCCAGGAACAGATAGACGCGTACAAACGCGATGGCTTCCTCGTCTTGCCGGAGCTGTTCAGCCCGTCGGAAGTGAACATCCTTCGCGCCGAGACCGAGAGACTGCGGCATGTCGAAGCGGATGGTATTTTCCGCGAGGGTGAAGACGACAAAGCCAAGACTATGTTCCGCATGCATGAGCCGGACGGCCCGACCTATTCATCGGCCTATCGGGCGCTGTCGCGCGTCCCGCGCTCGCTTGGTGTCGCCCAGCAGGTGCTCGACGATACACTGCTCTACATGCATCACTGCAAGGTCAATATGAAGCCGTCGATCGAGGGAACGGTTTGGCATTGGCACCAGGATTTCGGCTCCTGGCATCTCGACGGTATAGCCAAGCCGACCATGGCGACGATGATGGTGATGCTGGACGAGGCGACGGAGCTTGGCGGCTGTTTGTATATGCTGCCGGGAAGCCACACCGATGGCCGCTTCACCCCGTATTATGACGAATCCACGGCCTACAAATTCTGGGCCACGCCGGCGGCCCAGGTGAAGGCGCGGATGGCGGGGGCTCCCGACCCGGTGGCGATCATTGGCAAGCCCGGGACCGTCGCGATCTTCGACTGCAACACCCTGCACGCCTCGGGACACAATCTGTCGGCGCGGGACCGATGGCAGATTTATCTCTGCTACAATCTCTGTGCCAACCGACCGGGCGATATCGAAAAACCACGCCCGGACTATGTACGGTCGCGAAATTGGGCGCCGATGGATCTGCTCGAGGATGACGCTATTCTGGCTGGCGAACGTCTAGCGGCGGAATAAAGGGTGAACCGTCGACTATTCCACAGTCGAGCGGGTCACTTGTTCAATGTGATCCATTAGCCCGTCATCAGCTTGCATCGCCGCCGGCTCGTCATTGGCTGCAATCGCTCGGGCAACGGCGGCATGGGCGGCAGCGCTTTCTTCGAGATCACTAGCGGACTGGTAATGTAAAAACCAGAAGCGTCGTGACAACGGCTGCATTAGTTGCAACGATTTCACCGCATAGGGATTGCGTACGGCAACCAAGCAAAGGTCGTTGAATTCACGATCAAGGCGCAAGAAGGCGACATCGTCACCGTGCCGCGCGGCCTGATCCATGTCCGTGGCGATCCGGACGAAGGCTGCACATTCAGGCTCGGTCCCCCGTTTAGTGGCGCCGCGGACAACCACCCTCTCCACCTCGCGGCGAACCTCCAGCAGCAGCAATTTCTCGCCCACATTGATATCGGAGATCAACAGACCGCGCCGGGGTGCGCCCGATGCCGGTCATCTCACTTAGTTTTCGTTCGGTGACCGCCGTGCCCGGGGCCAGGCGCAGCCAGACGATATCCTCCTCCAACTGTCGATAGCCGCGATCGGTCAGGCTTTCTCTGACACCCGTGCCGTTGCCGATATCGCTGCCGGCGGCGGAGAGGTCGTCAAAGTACGGCACATCGCTCATCATGAATGACCATCACGTTAATTGCCGGATAGCTAAGCATAGGCTCGGCCCCCGGTCAGGCCGTCTACGGATGGCCGATGCGAAAATCATTCTTGCCGCATTGATCCTTGCCGCGCAGCAACATCAGCGGCCGTGTGTGATGCGCCGAGCCGTATTGGTCCGAGAAGGCCCGCTGACGATTGGCTTGGTCATGGTGATCGAAATGACTGGTCGTCGGCATGTAGCGCATGGCGAACCCGGTCCGGTGCCGGCCGCTCTTGTTGGCGTTCGAGCCATGCGCGGTATAAACGTCGAACATCACCATTTGGCCGGGTTCAAGCTCAATATCGATGGCGTCCGCTTCGTCGAACTGATCATTGCGCAGGGTTTCTGGAATGGCGTTTTCCGGGCTGTTATCCGAAAAATGTTCACCGAGCTCCCGCGCCACGTGGCTGCCCTTGATCATCCGCAGACAGCCGTTCTCGATCACGCTCTCTTCGACCGCGACCCACACGGAAACCGTGGCTAACGGATGGATTGGCCAATAGCGTCCGTCCCGATGCCAAGGCACGACCCGACCAACGCCCGCCGCCTTGTGGAAGAACGTGGTTCCCCAAAGCACCACATCCGGGCCGACAATCGACCCGACCCTGTCGACGATCGGTGTGTGGGTGGGGAATTCGATCCATCCGGGGTCACTTTTCATTTTCTGGACACCCGACCCCGGCACATGCGCACAGGCGATCGGCTCGTCGCCGAGATGCGCATTGTCGGCGATGAGCTTGCGGGAAAGCGCCTGCAGCCGCTCCAGCGCGTCCTCCGGCAGTCGGTAATCCGGGACTACAAAGCCGTCGCGCCGGAACGCCTCGATTTCCTGCTTAGATAGGCCCTTGGGCATGGCGACCTCCACTCCGGGATGGTGCTTTGGGATAGCGGAAAACACAGCCTACATGTTCCGAACTATATGGGCGATCAAGGCCGCGATATTTGCCTTTCAGCTCGGCGTAATTAGTCAACGCGTCTTTCATTCACTCCGCGAGCGAGGCAACTCCTGGTTAGATCTTCACCGCCTCACGATTCCGGCTGAGCAAGGCCGCACGGACTGTCGGAATTAGGCTATTTTCCCGACTTCAGCCAAGACTAGGCCCAAACTTCGGTCCTATACAGGGCAGAACGTGTACGCTACGATATTGTCCAGAAACGGTTTGGGTAAATTTTCGATTTAAGCTAAATCGTTGATTTCGTCTGAGCGGGGCGGCGCAGAGTGTCGGAATCAGGCTATTTTCCGGGCGCCAAGCTAGGGCCTCGCTATGGCAAAATATAGATGATGAATATTATGAAACCATAGGGAGGCCTAATCCATGAGTGACAAAAACATCCTGATCCGCGACGCACGGCGCTACATGCTAGCGACAGACCGCGAGTACGGGGCAGAGATTCACAGCTATCTTCCGGAACTCTGTAACCAGCTCAAGGCGAAGAAGATCGAAAGGCGTGATTTTCTGCGCCAGGCTTGCCTGTTGGGCATGACGGCGACGACGGCCTACGCGATGGCCGATGTGTTGACGGGCGATGCACCGATTAAATCGGCGATGGCGGCGACACCAAAATCTGGCGGCACCCTCAAGGTCTCGATGCGGGTCCAAGAGATGACTGATCCGGCGAGCTTCGATTGGGCCGAGAAATCCAATGTTGCGCGGTTTATCGTCGAGCATCTGACCCGGACCCAGGCCGATAACGTTACCGTTCCCTATCTCGCCAAGAGCTGGGAAGCCTCCGACGATCTGAAGAGTTGGGTGTTCCATCTGCGCGATGACGTGACTTGGTCGAATGGTGACAAGTTCACTTCTGCCGATGTCGCTCATACGGTCAACCGCTGGCTTGATCCGGCGAACGGCTCCTCCAACCTTGGCCTGTTCGGCGCCATGGTCGAGGAAGGCGCCGACGGCAAGAAGCGGGGTATTGCCAACGCGGTCGAAGTGGTTGACGGTCAGACTATCAAATTCAACCTCAAACAGGCCGCGCTGGCCATGCCGGAGAATTTCTACAATTACCCAACAGCGATTATGCACAAGGGTTTCGGCAAAGATTACGCAGCTGATCTATCGAAGACCCCGATTGGCACCGGTGCGTTCAAGCTGACGGATTTTTCGATCGGTGAAAGGGCGATCCTGAAGAAGGAGCGCGATTGGTGGGCTGGCCCGTTCTATCTGGACGAGATCCACTATTACGATCATGGCGAGGATACCAACGCCTGGGTCGCAGCGCTGGCATCACAGCAAGTCGATATGATCTATCGGCTGCCGAACGACGCCATCGAGACGGCCAAGCGTCTGCCCTTCGTTAACATCCATGAGGCGACCACGGCGCAAACCGCCGTCATGCGCTTCCGGGTCACCGAGAAGCCGTTCGACAATCCCAAGGTGCGTCAGGCGATTGCCGCTTGCATGGATCACCAAGAGATCTTGGACAAGGCGTTCAAGGGTCTCGGCCAAATCGGCGAGAATCACCATGTCTGCCCGATCCATCCGGAATACGCCGCCTTGCCGCCGTTAAAGCAGGATATCAAGAAGGCCAAGAGACTGTTGGCCGAAGCTGGTTACCCGGACGGGATCACCGTCGAGATCGCTAATGGCGATACCGAGGGGTCGTGGATGACCGATGCCTGCGCGATCTTCAAAAGTCAGGCCGCCGCCGCCGGCATCACCATTAATATCAACAAGATGCCATCCAGTCAGTATTGGGAAGTCTGGGACAAGGCGCCCTGGGGCTACACCGCTTGGACCCATCGTCCGCTCGGCACCATGGTTCTCGGCCTTGCCTATCGCAAGGGTGTGCCGTGGAACGAGGTTGCCTATGACAACCCGGCCTTCGATGCCGCGCTGGACGATGCCGAGGGCACCCTGGACGTCAACGAGCGTAAGAAGAAGATGGCTCTTTGTGAAAAGATCCTCCAGGACGATGCGATCATCCCTCAACCGTTCTGGCGATCAGTGTTCAAGGCGTCCAACAAGCGGGTCAAGGGGTTCCAGACCCATCCGACCCTCTACCACCAGTTCCAAGACGTCTGGCTGGATGGCTAATCACGGTAAGCACGGGGGCCTTCGGGTCCCCGTGTTGCTTTCGATTGAGCGGACCGACACCTGTCAGTCCACTAACATATTGTTCCAGTGGTGCGACCGAGACGATTGAGTGGGCGGACGTCGTCTCCACTCGGGGGAACCAGGAAACTAAAATGCCCCAAATGATTTTGCGGCGCATTGGCATGATGGTTTTGATCATGCTGGTGGTTGGGCTACTGCTTTTCATGATCAATGAAGGTGATCCGAGATTGATCGCGCGTAGTGTCCTGGGCCCTTACGCGCAGGATGGACAACTCGACGCCTGGATTATGCAACACGGCTACGATCGCTCGATGTTCATCCGTTATTTCGAGTGGGTCGCGCGGGTAGTTTCCGGCGACCTTGGCGATTCCATCATCTATAAGCGCCCGACAAGTGAGATCTTTTGGCCGCGCCTGGCCAATACCGGCATCCTCGCCGGTGTCACCTTCGTCATCATGGTTATCATCGCGCTGACGCTCGGCGTGCTAGCCGGCATGAAGGAAGGGTCACCGCAGGACCGGATTATCTCGGTCATATCGATCGCCACCACATCGATTCCTGAATATGCCAGCGCCGTCGTCCTCGCCGGCATCTTTGTGTTCTGGTTGGGTTGGTTGCCGGGAACCTCGTCGATGACTTCGGGTTTCAACGTCGTCGAGTTGATCCTCCCGGTGATGGTGCTGACGCTTTACGGCTTTGGCTATATTGCCCGCATGACCAGGGCCTCGATGGCCGAGGTGATGACCACCCCGTATATCCGCACGGCGATCCTCAAGGGTCTGCCCTATCGGCACATCATCATGAAACACGCGCTGCGCAACGCCCTCATCGCACCGTTCACGGTGATCATGCTTCAGATCAACTGGTTGCTTTCCGGCGTGGTCGTGACTGAGTTCGCCTTCGGTTACAAGGGCTTTGGGGCGCTGCTGCTGGAAGCAGCGCTGCGCCGCGATATCTTCGTGATCGAGGCTTGCGGCCTTGCCGCCGTGTTCGTTGCGGTCTTCACGCAAACCATCGGCGATATTGGATACACCTATCTGAATCCGAGAATTCGGTTCAAGTGAGCAACCGATCATGACCGAGGAAACCACCGACCTCCCGATCGTACCGCCGGATTCGATGCTGACGAACATGCTCAAGGCTATCGGGCTGCTGCGGGAAAGCCCGGTCGGCATGGCCGGCGGGCTAATCGTTTTAATGTTTGTCGTACTGGCGATCTTTGCGCCGATCTTGGCGCCGTTCGACCCCAATGCTCCGACCCTGCCGTTCGCGTTCCCTGGAACGGCGTCGCCGGATGGCGGGGTGTTCCTGCTCGGGACCGACCATCTTGGCCGCGACATCCTCTCGAGGATCATCTGGGGCGGGCAGCGGGTGTTGTTCTATGCGACCGCAGCCACGGTCAGCGCCTATATCATCGGCATCTTGATGGGCCTAGCGGCGGGATATTTTCGCGGCTATCAAGACGAGATCATCTCGTTCTTCGCCAATGTGATCCTCTCCTTCCCGATCATGGTGCTCTATGTGCTGATCATCGCCAAGGTCGGCTCATCGGGGCTTAACATTGTCTTCGCCGTGGTTTTCGCCTCCTCCCCGGGAGTCATGCGTATCGTGCGCGGGGTGACCATGGACATCGCGACGCGGGATTATATCGCCGCGGCGAAGACACGCGGCGAGGGATCCTGGTACATCATGCTGGTCGAGATCCTGCCCAATGCGCGCGGCCCGCTGATCGTCGATTTCTGCCTGCGCATGGGCTACACGACGATCACCATCGGGGCGCTTGGTTTTCTGGGTCTTGGCCTGCCACCACCCGATCCCGATTGGGGCGGTATGATTACCGAGACTCGTTCCTACATGACCGGCGGTTTCGCATACATGGCGATTTTCCCAGCCTGCGCCGTCTCACTCCTGGTGTTGGGTTTCAACCTGCTGGCCGATGGCCTGCGCGAGGTGTCCCTCAGGGACTAGTGGAGCGACTCACCGAGACGGATGATTGCCATCCGTCTCGGTGAGTCGCTCCACCGGATCAATATGTTGGTGGTCTGATTCACGAAACGGATCCGGTCCATTGCGGCTCGATCAGACCACTAGGAGGCCAGGATGCCCGATCAAGACGAAGTCCCCGTCCTCGAAATCACCGGGTTGAGACTGAGCTACTACACGCGGGCCGGAGAGATCCCGGCGGTCATGGATTTCGATCTGAAGATCGCCAAGGGAGAATCAGTCGGCCTAGTCGGCGAGTCCGGCTGCGGCAAATCAACGGTCGCCAACGGCATCATGCGCTATATGGGCAATAACGGCGGCATCGTCGGCGGCACCATCAAGTTCAAAGGCCGTGACATGGCCGAGATGTCCGCGGAAGAGGTCCGCCGTATCCGCGGCAACGATATCGCCATGATCTATCAAGAACCGATGGCTTCGCTCAATCCAAGCCTAACCATCGGCGTTCAGCTTATGGAAGTGCCAATGAACCATGAGGGGGTGGACGAGGAAGAAGCGTTCAAGCGTTCCTTCGACATTCTCATCGCTGTGCACATTCCCGATCCCAAACGGCTGATGGATTCCTACCCCCATCAGATCTCCGGCGGGCAGCAGCAGCGCGTTGTCATCGCCATGGCGTTACTCTCGAAGCCAGCATTGTTGTTGCTCGACGAGCCGACAACGGCGCTGGACGTCACGGTCGAGGCTGGGATCGTCGAGTTGATCGCCGAGTTGAGCAAGCAGACCGGCACGTCGTTGCTCTATATTTCCCACAACCTTGGTCTGATGCTTGAGGTTTGCGATCGGATCTGCGTGATGTATTCGGGCGAAGTGGTTGAGGAAGGTCGCATCGATTCGATCTTCTCGTCGCCGACCCACCCTTATACCCATGGCCTGTTCGGGTGCATTCCGCAGCCGCATGCGAATAAGAACGCCCGTCCGCTGAGCGCCATTAGAGGACAGTTGCCACTTCCGCATCAGCGTCCGAAAGGTTGTTATTTCGGGCCGCGTTGCGACTTCTTCGAGCCGGGGCGTTGCGACCAAGAGTTAATTCCCATGGACTTCGTGGATGCCGATGACGATCCGGCTCACCGGGTGCGCTGCACGCGCTGGGACGAGATTGACCCCAAGGCGTTCGTCAGTGCCGACGTTGCCGAGGCGCGCGAGGTCATTCCGGTCGGTGAGACGGTTCTCGAAGTCGACAACATGCGGAAATACTACGAGGTCAAGGACAGCTCCTTCGCCGCGATGTTTACCGGCGGGGGTAACGTCCAGCAGGTGAAGGCGAACGACAGCATCAGCTTCCGGGCCGGCGAGGGCGAAACCGTCGCCATCGTTGGCGAATCCGGTTGTGGCAAGTCGACCTTCGCCAAGGTGCTGATGGGGTTGGAGACCGCGACCGATGGTGGGGTGCGGCTCAGCGGCACCGATCTCGGTAGCATTGCGGTCGGCGACCGAACGCCGGCGCAGCTCGCATCGCTGCAGATGGTGTTCCAGAACCCAAACGACACCCTCAACCCGTCGCATACGATCGGCTATCAGATAGGTCGGGTGATCAAGCGCTTCGGCATCGAATCCGATCCTGCGAAAATTCAGGAACGGGTATACCAGCTTCTCGACACGGTGAAGCTGCCGCGCGCCTTCGCCACCCACAAACCCCGTCAGCTTTCCGGCGGCCAAAAACAGCGTATCGGTATCGCCCGGGCTTTCGCCGGCAATCCAAAGACAGTGATTGCCGACGAACCGATCTCGGCCCTGGATGTGTCGGTGGCGGCGGCGGTGACCGAATTGCTGATGGATATTCAGCGCGAGCACCGCACGACGCTGGTGTTCATCAGCCATGACCTGGCGGCGGTGCGCTATCTCGCCGACCGGGTGGTGGTGATGTATCTCGGTCGGGTCATGGAGCGTGGCTCGACCGACGAGGTGTTCGCGCCGCCCTACCATCCCTATACCGAGGCGCTGCTTTCGGCAGTGCCTATCGCCGACCCGCAGGTGACCAAACGGCGCATCGTGCTGACGGGCAACCTACCCAGCCCGCTCAATCCACCAAAGGGTTGTCCATTTTCCACCCGCTGTCCGCGCTCGCTTGGCAGGCTCTGTGACGAGCAGGCGCCGCCGGTGCAGTTGGCCGCCGACCGTCATGCGATCGCTTGCCACATTCCGCTTGAGGAGTTGCGCAAGGTCGAGCCGGTATTTTCCACCCCCAACTGGGACCTGGGCGCGGCGGACTAGCGGCGGGCCTGGGCCATTGGTAACCAGTTTATGGTCGCGTTAGCGCTTGAAACCAGCCCTTGTTCAGAACGTTCCTGGTGTTATCGCGGTGCGCCCGCCATCGAGAGTGATGACACTGCCGTTGACGTAGGAAGACTGGTCGCTGGCCAGATACAGCGCCACATCAGCGGCTTCCTCGACAAAACCTGGACGCGCCATCGGTGTTGCGCGTAGTTGTTCGGCGCTCATGGGTGCGCCAGCAAGATTGTCGCGATTAAGTCGTACGGGGATGCCCTCCTTGCTTTCGCGCAGCGCCCCCGAGTTGATACAGTTCACGCGAATGTCGTGCCGAGCCAACCAAAATCCCATCACATGAGTCAACGGTTGCAGCCCACCTTTGGATGCAGAATAGGCGACCAGCGTCGGGTTGCCGAGCACACCATCGATGGAGCCGTGGTTGACAATGGCCCCACCGTTCGCCGCCTTCAGTGCGGGCAGTAGCTTTTGGCTACACAGAAAGGGCGCGGTGAGGTTCACCGCGACTTGTTGATCCCAGTCCTCAAGCGTAATGTCCTCGAACTGCGCACGCTCGGCAACACCGGCATTGTTGAACAGAATGTGGATGACTGCGCGCCAATCCATGCACGTCTTCGCCATGCGCTCGATGGCGGCGGGATTGCTAAGATCGGTCTCGACAAACACCGCCTCGCCGCCTTCGGAGCGCACCATTGCCGCCGTCTCCGCGCCCATCTGTGCGTCGACATCGACGCAGGCGATCGCGGCGCCTTCGCGCGCGAACAACAAACTTGTCGCCCGCCCGACGCCCGACGCAGCGCCGGTGATCACCGCGTTCTTTCCCTGGAGTCGTTTCATCGTCCATCTCCCGCGTCGTTAAGAATTAGCGTACTAGGCTTCGCGCCGTGCGTGTGCGAGCCCCCTGGGGGCGTCTTAGAAAGCGCACTCGAGGCTCCACCAATTCCCTGATCCGCGTCGGCCTCCAGTACCGCCGTGCGCAGACCGAGATCGACCAAGCGCTTGATCGACATTGACACATTAACTGGATTGGGACGCGAGAATTCCGCCGTGATCCAATCCCTCACGCCGCCACGACTGCCTTCGACCATGTATCGAACACCATCGCCAGCAATCGTTGGAAATTTTCCGGCTGAGAAGCTGATGTTGGACATTGAAGGTGTGGTACACAGCGACCTGGATCGAGAGGAAACGCTGAGCTGATCCCAGTGATTTAAAGCGCTGTATCTTCCGTTCTCGGCGACGAACCGGCTGATGGGAACTCTCCGGCCGATTTTTAGCTCGAAAGCTCTAGTCGTGATCACAGCCAAGAACAACATCTCGGATTGCCGCCTGATATGATCTTAGTTTAGCCGTGGCGATCCTGGTTGGCACAAAGCCGTGCTTCTTTAGCAAATTCCGCAGCATTGTTTTGCGGATCGAGCGTTAACCTGTGATGGAAAAAATGATCCCGGGAACGACAAGAGAATTGAAAGTTGGCCCTGGATTGGCGCGTAATATGACCCCATTGTTCGAGCGAGTGTGTGCTACCGTTATCTCTAGTCAGAAAAACCTGAGCGTTGCCCAACTGAAGCTGGTCTGAGAGACCCCAAGCCACGAAAGATACCACCAATGGCCCATACCCAGCAGGTCGCGATCGTAACCGGCGGTTCCCGTGGCATAGGTCGCGCCATCTCTACCCGTCTGGCTACCCAGGGCGTCTCTATCTGCGTCAACTATTCGGCTCGGCCGGAGCCCGCTGAAGCCCTGGTCAAGGAACTTCACACCGGGGGCACATCTGCGATCGCGGTGCGCGCCGATGTGTCTGACCCCACCCAGGTTGAGGCCCTCATCGCCCAGGCGGAGGCAGAACTCGGTCCGCTAACCATCTTGGTCAACAATGCCGGCATCTCTGCCCCAGCCACCTTGGAAACATACGACGAAGCGGCTCTGGACCGCATGCGCCGTGTTAATGTCAACGGCGTCATCAACACCATCCGGGCGACCATGATGGGCATGAAGGCGAGAGGCTACGGCCGTATAGTTAACATTGCCTCCAACGCCGCCATCGGTACCGCATTACCTGGCACCACCTTCTATGCCGCGACGAAGGCCGAAGTGTTGATTTTGACTAAGCGCTTCGCGCTTGAACTTGGCCACACCGGTATCACTGTGAACGCCGTCTGCCCCGGCTGGATTGTCACCGAAATGGCCCGTGGCACTGCGACAGAGGAGGAATTTTCGGCGCGCGTCGCCGAGATGCGGGAGCGAACCATGGTCGGCCGCGTCGGTGCGCCGGAGGACATCGCCGCCGCCGTCGCTTTCCTCGCCAGCCCAGAGGCCGGTTTCACCACCGCGCAGGTTCTCACCGTGGATGGCGGCCGCAAGGATTATATCGGCCATAGTTAGGTGGAAGATGCTGTGCTGCGTTCGTAAAGCGTCAAGGTACCGAATCGCAGGATGCAGAGCGTCGCTATGGCGATTTGGGAATTAGATTCCCCAAGACCCACCCCATCGACCTCGCTCGCCTCCAACCCGGCATCCGCCCCGGTCCATACGTCATGGTCTTTGTCCTTTTGAGCTTAGCGCGAGCGTTCAGGTTGGATTGAGCTGATAGTCTAATGCTATTTCTACTAATCTAGGTCATCCCCCGCATCGCCCGCCAAACCCGCTCTGGTGTAGCCGGACCATCGAAGTCTATCACGCCGAAGGGCGCAAGCGCGTCGACGATGGCATTCTGGATGGCTATCGGCGCGGCGATGGCCCCGGCTTCGCCGCAGCCCTTAACGCCGAGCGGGTTGGTCGTACAACGGGTCGGATTGAACCGTAGGTTGAAGGATGGCAGATCATCTGCGCGCGGCATCGCATAATCCATGAAGGAGGCGTTCAACGGCTGGCCCGAGGCCCGGTCGTGGGCGACGAATTCGAGCAATCCTTGGCCGACGCCCTGGGCGATGGCGCCGTGAACTTGGCCGGCGACGACCATCGGATTGACCATCACGCCGTAATCGTCGACGGCGGTATAACGGTCGAGATGTACCCGGCCAGTATCGGGCTCGATTTCTAACTCGACCACATGAGCGCCGTTGGGAAAAGTCAAATTCTGGCGTTCCCAATAATGATAGGTATCCAGTGGCCGCTTGCCCTCGCGACCCTTTGCAGCAACCTCCAGCAAGGAAATTGAGCGGTCGGTGCCAGTGACCTCGAAGCGACCGGTGACAAAGCGGATGTCGCCGGCGGCCGCTTCCAGCGCGTCGGCGGCGACCTCAATCCCTTTGACGATGATCTCTTCGGCGGCGCGCCACATGGCGGTGCCGCCCATGTAGGTTGATCGCGAGGAGCCATGCCCGCCTCCAGTGATGATCAGATCGGTATCGCCCTGGCAAATTTGGATGCGACTGTCGTCCAATCCGAGTTTATCGGCCAGAATCTGCGGGAAGGTTGTCTCGTGCCCCTGGCCGATAGTTTGGGTGCCCGTAATGATGGTCACTCGGTCGTCCGCCTCGAAGCGAATATCGACATTCTCGAAGGGTGCTCCTCCGGTGCCCTTGATGTGATAGCCAAGGCCAAGCCCACGCAAGCGGCCGCGCGCTTCGCTCGCCGCCTTGCGCGTCGGAAAGCCTGCGATGTCGGCGGCGGCGAGCGCTTGGTCTAGGCTGTGGGCGAAGGCACCGCTATCGATGCTCTCTCCCATGGCATTGGTGCAAGGCATGGCCTCGGTGGCGAACATATTGCGCCGCCGTAGCTCGAAGCGGTCGATGTCGACCTCCCGCGCCGCCTTGTCGATCAACCGTTCGATAATGGCATTGGCCTCGGCGAAACCGGGCCCGCGCGTGACACCGATTGGGGCTGTGTTGGTGTAGGCAGCACGGACGTGTAGTTGGATTACCGGGATGGCATAGACGGTGCCCGGAAGGTGGGCGTATTGGTATGTTTGAACAGCACCCGAGGACCCGGCCATATAGGCGCCGAGATTGGCGATGGATCTTACCCGCAGGGCGGTGAACCGACCCTCCGCATCCAGTGCTAACTCAGCCTCGGCCAGGTGGTCGCGGGCCTGATGATCGGCAAGGAAAACCTCGGTTCGGCTAGCGATCCACTTGACTGGGCGAGCGGTCCTCCGCGCCGCCCAGGCGATCAACGCCTGTTCGGCGTAAATGAAGTTCTTGGCACCGAAGCCGCCCCCGACATCGGGGGCGATGAAGCGGACCTCGGCGGGTAGAACGCTTAGGACCTTGGCGATATTATCCCTGTTGAGATGCAAGTTCTGGCTCGAGACATGCAGGACATAGCGCTGTTCGGCCGCATCCCACATGCCGATGACGCCGCGCGGTTCCATTGGGTTCGTGACCACCCGGTGATTGTCGATACGCAGGCGCGCCACATGGGCGGCGTTTGCGATTTCTGCTTCGACTGCGCCTTCATTCCCTACATGCCAGTCGAGCGCCAGATTACCGGGTACGGCCTCGGCCAACTCGGGGGCTCCGGGGGCTAGTGCCTCATTCGCTCGAATGACGGCGGGCATGTCATCGTAGCTCACGTCGATCAACTCCGCCGCGTCCATCGCCTGTGCTTTAGTTTCGGCAACGATGACAGCCACCGGCTCGCCGACGAAGCGCACTTTGTCCCGAGCCAGTACCGGTTGCGGCAGGAAGGCGAAGGGTTCGCCCGTGCGGGTGTTGGCCTCGACGGTGGGGCGCAGAGGTTTTAGCCCGTCGGCGTCGGCATCCTCGTGGGTTAGGATAGTCAGCACGCCGGGTGCTGTTTGAGCGGTGGCGCTGTCGATGGAACGAAGGCGTGCGTGAGCGTGCGGAGAACGCAGGATGACCGCATGGCTCAAATTTTCAATGCTCAAATCATCCAGGTATCGGCCCTGGCCCATCAGAAATTTCCGATCCTCGCGGCGCTTGGGCGAATGGCCGATGGTCGAGCGGCTGTGGGTCACGATCAGGCTCCAAGGCTGCAGAGTAGGGGACGGTTAGATTAACAGTCTTTTCAGATCGGCCAAGAGGGAGACGTAGCGGTATCGAACACGCCCGCGCATGGTTAGCGCCCGCTGGTCCGATGCGTCCGGCTATAGAAAAAACTTGTGCGCCATGCGATTCTGCATGCATGTCGGCGCTAAGGGCTCTGGTAATCCATGCGGGGAGCATACCTATGGCCATTACGCCAAAAAGATGATCGGACGGTCGCAAGGAATGGAAGGTCGCGGCGGGAGGACTAGACCGACGACGCCGCATGCAAGAGGAGGAACCGCCAGCCGGCGGTTTGTCCTGGTTGCCTGTTATAAAGATGAATAAGTTAGGAAACCTGGAGTATATGGACACTAAAAAGTTTGTCGGGATCAGATAATACGTCTAGAACGCTAAAACCTCCATCATTTGCTAGATGTATGAAGTTATCAATAGTATATTTGTGAGAACTTTCAGTATGAATTGTTTCTCCTATATCGAAGTTGAAATAGCAATCATCAACTCTTACTTCATGTTCCCGTATACTCTCCAGATGCATTTCGATCCGGGATAATTTATTATTATATAATACTTTATGACGAAATAGATCAAGCGCAAATGTTGCAGCTAGTTCGTAATTGATTCGGGTCAGAATATTGAGGTTAAACGCTGCCGTCACGCCCAATTTATCGTCATATGCAGATATTAATTTTTCTATATCCTTTTCTAAATCGACTCCAATTATTAAGAAATTTCCCGGTCCAAGCGTTTTCGCTGCGTACCGTAGGAATTTGAGCGCTTCAGAATATGTGAAATTTCCAATAGTTGAGCCCGGAAAAAAACCAACCCGGGGGGAATTGTCGAGTATATCGTCCAATTCTATGACATTAGTAAAATCAGCGCAGATTGCTCGTACCTCAATCGATGGATTATCTCGAGCGTAGGTGGTAGCCGTCTGGAGAAGGTACCCACGCGAAATATCTATTGGAACATAAGATTTTATTGTGGGCAGCGCGTCGCTTAATAGCTTTATTTTTCTTGTCCCACCACTCCCAAACTCGATAACGGTGGCTCCAACGGGTAATATTGTTCTGATTTTGGACGCGTATTCGACCAAAATTTCGCATTCGGTACGCGTTGGATAATACTCATCTAAGTTGCAAATCTGTTCGAATAGGTGCGATCCAATATCATCGTAAAAAAATTTTGCAGAGCTAGTTTTGGGCGTAGTTGATAGACCGGAAAGTATTTCAGTTCGAAAATCATCAGGCTTGGGTTCAAGGTCAACGAACTCGCGGAGTACGCCGATCAAATCAGATCCTCCGCCAACCGAAGTCCTGAAAATACCCAACGTTGATGGGGATGAAAAAAGTTCCGGTATGTTGCGCTTATATGATCGTCTGGGGTAACACATGCACCCCCACGAAGCACCATTTGGCCACTCATAAATTTACCATTATATTCGCCAACGGCACCTTCTGGCGCGCGATATCCTGGGTATGCAATATAAGGGCTAGAGGTCCATTCCCATAGGTCACCAAAAAATTGCCCCGGCCCGCTATTTTCTGCTCCTGCTGGCAACGGATGGAGAAAAGCACTACCTAGTGTATTCCCGCAAGGCATCTGCCTCCCGGCGGCAATTTCCCACTCAGCTTCCGAGGGTAACCGCTTGCCAACCCAACGGGAATACGCATCGGCTTCAAAATAGCTCACGTGGCCAACTGGGTCTTCGGGATTAATCGGCCGTTCGCCGTGGAGTGTCATTTGGCGCCAATCTATTCCGTTATCGTTAAACCAATAGAGTGGAGCTCGCCAGTCATGGGCACGTGCTGTTGCAATACCATCAGATAACCATAATTCCGACCTTTCATAGCCACCGTCGGCCATAAATGCCAGCCATTCCTTGTTAGTTACTAACGCGTTGGCGATTAAAAAAGGCTTTACAAAAACCTTGTGGCGGGGACCTTCGTGGTCAAATGCGAAGCCGGCCCCGTTAAAGCCGATTTCATATAAACCACCTTCGAACTCCAACCAATTTTTTCTCCCGAAACCGACGCTAAAGGGAAGCATTGTAGTCGCGTAAGACGGCCTCATCGGATTCCGTGAAAATAAATTCAGGATATCCATGAGCATCAGTTCCTGATGTTGTTGCTCGTGGTTTATCCCCAATTCGGTCAGCTTCTTTACTTTTCCGTCACATAATCCGTGTGCAAGTAGGTTTTCCATGCCGGCATCGACATGTTGACGGTATCGCATGACCTCGTTGAGGCTCGGGCGGGTTAAAAGACCACGGTCTGTACGCGCGTGTCTTGCACCTACCGCCTCATAATAGGAATTGAACAAAAACGTAAACGTTTCGTCAAAGACAATATAATCGGGGCTGTGTGGCAACAAGATAAATGTTTCAAAGAACCACGTAACGTGTGCTAGATGCCATTTTGTTGGACTTGCATCGGGCATTGCTTGGACGACTTGATCTTCTGGTGACAACGGCGCAGCAAGGGTGTTGCTTAAGTTCCGAGTATTTCGAAAGCTCGCAACGAGGTCCTTTCCAGGCAAAGGAACCACAGAACCAGCCCCTTCTAAATAGGGCATCTTTAACTGCTCATTCTGGACCATGCTATATCAGCCAACCTAAAGAGACCCACTTTGTAGCAAGTCAATGGATTTAAGGGCACCTATTTTTACAACTCTGACGCACTCTCGTCACCGGGCTGGGGCTGGGGCTCAGGCGTAGCGATGTTACCCGCACGACATTTAATTCATGGAGTAATAATCGGCCATATCTACGTCTCTAGCGGTTTGATCTGCTGGAGGTGCGAGATGTTCGGTGTGGATCTAATTGGGCGTGTTCGTCTGGCGATTCTGGGCCAGGGTCTGAACCAACGCCCAGTGCCTTTGAGACAGAATAGGATTTTTCCCAAGGGAAGATTTTACTCTCATCGGAATGATCGTAGGGAACGAAGATGAGAGTAAAATAGTCAAGCCAGCAGGCTCCCGCCGAGCGGGTTGTTAAGGACAAACGCCGCGCAACGAGAAAACTGTATCCCGCGATCGATGTATTATGTCTGGTCGAAGGGGTTCCTCGAAGTTGGTAACCGCCGGTTGGCGGGCGATCCGAAGCCGGATCGTCGAGTTGGCTCTGGGGCAGACGGAACTATCGCCTCGTGAACTGGCGGTGCGGTCCACCGACACCCAAGGCTACTTCGTGTTGGAAGCCACGGTTTACCGGCTCCTGAAGGTACATCACCTGATTACCAACCGGGCCTTCATCGTGATCAAGGCGGCCAAAGAGTTCACCGATCCTTGGAAATGACGTTGGCGGCGTTTGGCTGTGACCAAGCCCATGTCCTACCACGACTGCTGTCGGATAACGGGTCCAGCTACATCTCCGGCAATCTTGCCGAATGGCTCGATGCCCGGGAGATGACTCATTTTGGAGGAGCGCCCTATCATCCCCAGACCAGAGCAAGATCGAGCGGCAGAAAGAAGAAGGGCATCAACCCCTGAAAAACATGACCCCGGCGCTTGCCCGAGGCGCGGTGTCGGATAGGTCCGGAGTACCGATCCTGGTGAGCTATCGGTCTTCACGGCCCCGACAGACGGTTAGTCGACCCTGCAGATTACCTTGGCCACGGTGAGGTTCTTGCGCAGTGCGGCGCCGATCCGTGGAAATTTCTGTGGGTCAACCGTCTGGTTCACCGCGCCGTAGCTTGAGGATCGGGCGGGTGTTCCCGCGAGGGTGAGCATATGGCGCAGTCCGGCAGGCGCGGTGGTGAAAATCCGGCCCCGACGGGGGGAGCCGGCGACGGTCACGCCGATCACCTTGCCGTCGGCGTCAACCACCGGTCCGCCGCTTATCCCGCCCAGCGAGCCGGTGAACGCCGGCACCCGCTTGACCTCGGCCCAGGCGATAACCGGCTCCTTTGTCCGCGGGCCACCGATACCGCGTCTGCCTCTGCCGCCCCAGTGGCCGCCATGGGTAACGTTCATCCGGCCCAGCAGGGTTGATCGTACATCCGCCGGCTTGCCTTGGGGGTAGCCGAAATGAAAAGCGTCCTGACCGCGCTTTAGCGCGGCCTGCTCGAAACCCAGCGGGGCTGTCTGGCGCTGGGTGTGAAACACCGCGAGGTCATGGCTTAGGTTCAGCATGGCGCGTAACCCGCGTTCAACCCGTTTCGGTCCGGTGATGATGCCGAAGGCCGTGCAGCCCTCCAGCACATGGCGGGCCGTCATCCAGATACCATCGCCGATCGAAAACGCCGTACCGGTGCTGTTACCTTTCTTACTCGGTTCGATCTGCACCGTGGGATCGTTACTGGAGATTGGCGCTAGGTCCCCAGCCGGGCTTCTGTTTGGGGTCGGTCGACCGACCTGTGCCTGCTGCACGATCGGTGGTCGTCGCTGTGCCTCACGCCGGCTTGGGTCACCGCCGGCATTGTCACCCATGCCATGGAAGACGAAGGCCAGGATGAAGACCAGGGCAAAGCCGACTAGGCCGAGGCGCTCGGGACGAAAAATCATGACGCCCCTTCATATTTGCGGGTGCCGTTCGGATATAATGGATCCTCATCCGGGATGCTGAACGCCGGTAGGTTGATGGGTTGGGAATAGAGCGCTGCCAATGTCTCGGTCAGGCCCTGGCGTGCGCCACGGTCCTCGATCAAGGCGTTGAGCCAGTCGGCGAACGCCTTGGGCCCGGCCACACTGGCATGTATTCTAGCCAGCACTTCGGGCTGGCTCAGCGATCGAAGCCTCCGGTTGGTTGCATGGATCTCGGTCAAGGCCAGCGGCGCCTCGTCGAAGACAACTGCCCCGCGCCGACCCAGATAACAGCCGATCGGCACCGAAGGACGTCCGGCGACCGGCTCGATCGGCAAGCCCTCGGCGACGGCGTAATCGTAATTGATGCCGACCGCCTCGGTCTTGTGCATATGGTGCAGTTGTGCCGGTGTCAGCCAGGTCAGCGACACGGTGACCACGGTGCCGGGCGACGGGGCCAGGGTCGCCGGGATCGACCCATAGGACGCCATATGCGCTGAGTAGACCACGTCGTGACCCGCCAGCCGCGCTACCGTCACCGGGACCACGGCGTGGTCACCAAACTTGCGCCGCAACTGTTCTGGTGCCCGGTTAGAGCCAACTGCGAGGACCGGCGTTCGGTCGGTCAGCGAAACTCTCGAATCAAAATCCTCGGCCACGCCAGCCCGCAGGATGAAATCGTCGGTGGGCGCCGGGTAAGGATACCCAAGAGCGCGCGCGATATCGGATTTGAGAGACATGGGTGTTTCCGAGGGTTGCCGGAAGATTTCTTAGTGTGCCGATCCGTACATCCGCGGCCAATAGACTCGGCTATCGGTGCTTGATGTGGGAGGCCGGCTTGGCCATTGTTAGCAGTGCCTGTGCAAAGGAATATAGACCATTCTCCGGGAGAAACCCATGCCAGCAGGAGACGCTGACACCAGCGGCGCCTATAACGCCGCCGCCGATCTTATCGGCCGCAACCTGGACGCTGGCCGTGGCGGCAAGACCGCCTTTATCGACGCATCGGGCCGGCACAGCTATGACGAAGTTGCGTCACGGGCGTCGCGTTTCGCCAATACGCTCGCCCGGCTCGGCATTCAGCCCGAGGCGCGGGTGGTGCTGGTGATGTTGGACTCGGTTGATTTGGTTGCCTGTTTCCTCGGCGCAATCAAGGCCGGAGTGGTGCCGGTTCCGTTGAACACCCGACTTACATCGCACGACTATGCCTACATTCTGGCGGATAGCCACGCTGCCGGTCTGGTGGTCTCGGACTCGTTGGTTGCGACAGTGTTGGCCGAAGCCGAGGCGCCGCCCGTGGTGCTTGTTGATGGGGTTGATGGGCAGGGGCAAGCGCTGCACGATGCCATCAAGGATGCTCCGCACGGCCATGTAACCGCGTCGACAAAAGCCGATGATATGTGCTTTTGGCTTTACACCTCTGGCACCACCGGAGCGCCGAAGGGCGTGGTGCATCTGCACGGGCACTTGATGGCGACGGCTGATCTCTATGCAATCGAAACGTTGAAGATCGCCGAGACCGACATTGTCTATTCGGCCGCCAAGATTTTCTTCGCCTATGGCCTAGGCAATTCCCTGACCTTTCCGATGGCGGTCGGCGCGACGACGGTGCTGTTGCCGGGGCCGCCGGATCCGGTCTCGGTCTGTGATATTCTCAAGCGTGAGAGGCCGACCCTGTTTTTCGGCGTGCCGACGCTCTACGCCATGTTGCTGGCCAGCGACGAGTTGCCGACCGGCGAGGAGCATTCGCTGCGGCTTTGCGTGTCGGCGGGTGAGCCATTGCCGGTCGATCTGCTGCGCGGCTGGCGCGAGCGGATCGGGGTGGAGGTTCTTGATGGCATAGGCACCAGCGAGATGTTGCACATATTCGTGTCGAACCGGATTGGCGAGGTGACACCGGGGGCCACCGGCCGCGCGGTGCCGGGCTACGAGATAAGACTGGTCGACGAGGATGGCGCGGTTTGCGCGCCCGGCAAGATGGGGCTTCTGGAAGTATCGGGACCGACCTCGGCGCTGATGTATTGGAACCAGCGGGAAAAGACCAAGGACACGTTCCGCGGCCCATGGACCCGGACCGGCGACAATTTTGTCATTGATGAGACCGGCGTGCTGACCTATGGCGGACGTAACGACGATATGCTCAAGGTCGGCGGCATCTATGTTTCACCTTTTGAGGTTGAAGGCGCGCTGGTCAAGCATGAGGCGGTATTGGAGGCGGCGGTTGTTGGCCATCCCGACCAGGACGCGCTAATCAAGCCCAAGGCCTTCGTGGTTCTGAATGCCGGTGTCACCGGCTCGCCGGCGCTGGTGCAAGCCTTGAAGGATTTCGTGCGCGTCAATCTCGCCAGCTTCAAGTATCCCCGTTGGATCGAGTTCGTCGATGAACTGCCGAAGACCGCGACCGGCAAGATCCAACGCTTCAAACTCCGAGCGGACGGGTGAGCGGCAGGTTTACAAATTCCACGGTCACAATCAACGGCATTGACCTGGAAACCGCCTTCCAAAACGGCAACTCTCCGGATGCCCCAGTCATCGTCTTTCTGCATGAGGGGCTTGGCTGCGTTTCGCTATGGCGCGACTTTCCGGCCCGCCTTGCCGCCGCGACCGGATGCGCCGCGCTGGTCTATTCACGCTATGGCTATGGTCGCTCGGCGGTTTGCCAGCGAGGGTTTGACCCTGACTACATGCATCGCGAGGCGTTGGAGACCCTACCGGCCTTGTTGGATCATTTTTCGGTGTCCAACCCGATTTTCTATGGCCATAGCGATGGTGCGTCGATCGCGTTGATCCATGCTGGCGGCGCTGAACGGGTGCTGCGCGGAGTGATTGTCGAGGCGCCGCATGTCTTTGTCGAGCCGGAATCGATTAGCGGCTTGGATATGGCCAGAGAGGCGTTTGACACCGGCGCGCTGAAGGAGGGACTGGCGCGTCATCATAGCGATGCCGAGCGGACTTTCCGGGCTTGGAACGATGTTTGGCGCGGTCCGGCGTTCGAAAACTGGAATATAGAGGCGTATCTGTCGGCAATTACCGTCCCGGTGCTGATGATTCAGGGCGCTGAGGACGCCTACGGAACCTTGGCGCAACTGGATGCGATCGCCGCCGGCGTGGCCGGCCCGTGCGACCGTCTGGTGCTGACCGGTTGCGGACACAGCCCGCATCGTGAGATGGCGGACCGTGTCCTCGAGCGGGTGGCAGATTGCGTCACCAGTCTTTCTTCAGCGCTCTAAACTTTCTGATTGGGCGTTGTCGCTTGGCGGGTGATGGAACGTGAACCCGGCCGATATTAGGTTTATTGTCAATTGGGTATGGACCGGTGTGGCGTCAGTTTCGTTGTGAAGCGACTTTATATTGACCGTCGGCTGCTTTGGCGGGACCGCAGATGCCGATCTTGGATCATCACCCGATCGAGAGCTTCGGGGCTGAGATCGATGGTGGATTCAGTCGAATCATTGCGATATTGATATATTGGAAACTTCGGTTTCGATTGCAAATTATTTTCCCGCTTATCAACAGATGAGTGCGGAAGTTTTGGATTTAATGTTGAAATATTCCATGAGATAAATCTCAAAATGGCGTCAATAAAATATCAATCGGTTGGCGACACAGGCAATGCTTGGTCCGGGCTCGTGGTTTTGTCTTGCAGTTCAATTGGTCAGACTCCGAAACTAAACCTCATTCACCTATTGATCATTAAGAGTTTTATATAGGTCGGTGAAATTTAATCTAGAAAATGCGATAGAATGCGTTCCTCATTTGCCGGGGAATCTTCCCAGCCGCCGCTGGGAATGCCGGTCGTCGAGATTTTTATGGAGTAGTGGATGCAACCGTTAGCCGGTGTGCGGGTTCTGGCTGTCGAGCAATATGGCGCCGGCCCTTTCGGCACCATGTATCTCGCCAATCAGGGCGCCGAGGTGATCAAGATAGAGAACCCGCGCGATGGCGGCGACATGTCCCGTGCGGTCGGGCCGTACTTTCTGGGTCCGGATGACAGTGAGTTTTTCCATAGCTTCAACGCTAATAAGCGCAGCATAACCCTGGATTTGCAGACACCGGAGGGTCAAGCTGTGTTTCATGATTTGGTGCGCGGCGCCGACGCGGTTTCGAACAATCTGCGCGGCGACGTGCCGGATAAGCTCGGCATCGACTATGCGTCGTTGAAGGCGGTCAATCCGAAGATCGTCTGCGCCCATTTGACCGCCTATGGCCGTACTGGGTCACGCCGCACCTGGCCGGGCTTCGACTATCTGATGCAGGCCGAGGCCGGCTGGCTCTCGCTGACTGGCGAGCCGGGGACGCCGCCGGCCCGTTTCGGGCTTTCCGTTGTAGACATGATGACCGGGTTGGCAATGGCTTTCGGTTTGGTCTCGGCCGTGGTGGCGGCCCGGGCCAGCGGCACCGGCCGGGACATGGACGTCTCGCTCTTCGATTTGGCTTTGCACAACACCAGCTATCTCTCGACCTGGTACCTGAACGAGGATGTGGTGACCGAGCGGCTGCCGCGTTCGGCGCATCCCTCGCTTACCCCTTGTCAGCTCTATAAAACCGCCGATGGCTGGATCTTTATCATGTGCAACAAGGAGAAATTCTGGCCGGTTCTCTGCAAGAAACTGGGCCGCATGGACTGGATCGAGGACCCTAAATTTCTGTTGTTCAAGAACCGGCTTGAACATCGCGACTTGATCCAAGAAATGCTAGACGACGCGCTATCGGCTAGAACCACTGAGGCATGGCTGGAGGTTTTTGCCGGCTCGGTACCATCTTCGCCGATCCACGATATTGGCCAGGCGATGAACAACCCCTTTGTTGCCGAGCGTGGCGGCATCCAGAAATTTCCCAATCCCGCCAATCCGGGCGAGAGCTTTCGCATGGCGGCGCATCCGGTCCGGTCCTCGGGGGCGGAGCCGTTGAACAAGCCGGCCCCGGCGCTCGGCGCCGATACCGATGATGTGCTGAGCGATATAGGTTACGACACGGCACGACTGGCGGCGCTGCGGTCCAAGGGGGTGATCTGACGGCTTCGGGTTATTCCACCACGGCTTTACGGGGTACCGGTTGCGGCGCGGCGCCAAGGGCGAGGGTGAAAACGCCGGCCATGAGCAGCATCGTCGCCGCGACAGCCAAACACCCGGTCAATCCAGCCCATTGATAGGCAATCCCCGACAGTAGGGTTCCCAACAACCGGCCGGTGGCGTTGGCGCTGTAGTAAAAGCCTACCGACATCGCCACCGCGTCCGTCTCCGAAAACGCCAGGATCAGGTAGGAATGCAGGGCGGAATTGACGGCGAAGCAAAAGCCGAAAATACTAAGCCCGATGGTCAGGGTCCAGGCCGGCTGGTACCCAGCGTGGATCGCGCCAGCGACCGTCACCGTCACCCCGGTTAAAATGAAAATCCAAATTCGCGCTGCCCGTATCTCGCTGGAACGCCCGTCCCGTGAGCTCTTCAGGATCATCGGCGCCGCCGCCTGCACGACGCCGTAACCGATCACCCAGAGCGCCAGGAATGCGCCGACGGAGGTGAAGCTCCAGCCCAATACCTCGGCGAGGAAAACCGGCAATCCGACGACGAACCAGACATCGCGGGCGCCGAACAGAAACAATCGGGCCGCCGATAGAAGGTTGATCGCGCGGGACTTGGAGAGGATCTCCGACAGGATGGTTTTTGCAGCCTTGTCTTTCGACCCCAAGGTTATCGATCTGGTTTTACCCATGCCGCCCGGCAGGAATATCGCCGAGGCGGCCAGTACTGCGGCCAGGCATCCAGCCATCAGCCAGAGAGCGTGAACAAACCCAAGCGTGCTCAGCAGCAGGCCGCCAAGAAAGAACCCGACCCCCTTGAGCGCGTTCTTCGACCCGGTCAGCAACGTCACCCATTTGAACAGGGTGGAATGCGCCCGCTCCGGCACCACCAGCTTGATGGCGCTTTTGGCGCTCATCTTCGAGAGGTCCTTGGCGACGCCGGAGAGTCCCTGGATCACCAGGACATAACCAACCGACAGCGCCAATGGCCAGGCTGGATCGAGGGCAGACAGAGCCAACAAAGCCGTAACCTGCAGGCCGAGGCCGGCATGTAGCGTCACCTTGACCCCGTATCGCGACCCCAGCCAACCGCCGACCAGGTTGGTGACCATGCCCATGACTTCGTAGAGCAGGAACAGGACGGCGAGCTGGAACGGTGAATAGCCGAGGGTGTGGAAATGCAGCAGTACGAGCATGCGCAACGCGCCATCGCTTAGCGTAAAGCCCCAATAGGCCACCGTGACGACCGTATAGTCGCGGATGCTGGTCATGCCCGCCTTCACTTTCCCATCCTCACGGATCATCAGCCCTTCAGTCACATGCGACCGGCGACCTTGGCTACCAGCTCGATCATTCGATGCACGTAACCCTGCTCATTATCATACCACGCCAGGACCTTCACCTGGGTGCCATCGACCACCATGGTGGATAGCGCGTCGATGATGCCGGAATGGGTGTCGCCGCGAAAATCCGTGGAAACCAGGGGGCGTTCCTCATAGCCAAGGATGGACGCGAGCTCGCCCTCGGCGGCTGTTTTGAGCAGGTCGTTCACCTCTTCGATCGAGGTAGCCCGTTCGACCTCCAGGACACAATCTGTCAGCGAGGCATTGAGCAACGGTACCCGGACCGCGATGCCATTCAGCTTGCCTTGCAGGGTCGGGAAGATCAGCCCGATTGCCGTCGCCGAACCGGTCGAGGTGGGGATCAGATTCAGCAATGCGGAGCGGGCCCGGCGCGGGTCCTTGTGCGGCTTGTCGAGGAGGACCTGGGTGTTGGTCACGTCATGGATCGTGGTGATCGCGCCATGGCGTATGCCAAGCCCCTCGTGCAGCACCTTGATCACCGGGGCCAGGCAGTTGGTGGTGCAGGAAGCGGCGGTCACTAAATGATGCACCGCTGGATCATAAAGATGGTCATTCACCCCCATGACGATGTTCAGCGCGTTGCCATCCTTCACCGGACAGGCGACGACGACCTTTTTCACCCCGGCGTCGAAATAGGGTTGCAGGTCCCGGGCAGTCTTGAATCTGCCGCTCGCCTCGACCACCAGATCGATCCCCAGTCCAGCCCAGTCGGTGTCAGTGAGGTTGCTGTTTCTGCTGTGGGAGAGGGTTCGCGCGCCGGCCCGGATCGTACCGTCCCCGGCGGATGCCGACACCGGCCACCGGCCGTGCACGCTGTCGAAGCCAAGGAGATGCGCCGAGATTTCGGCATCTCCGTTCGCCTCGTTGATATGCACGATGTCATGCAGGCCGGCGCCCCAGAGCCCGGTCGGGTTGTCGAGCGAGCTGGGATCGCGGGGATCATGCCCCCAGGCGGCCCGCAATCCCAGCCGACCCATCCGCCCAAATCCATTTATCGCGATACGAACGGTCATGAAATCAGCCTTTTGAAATGCAGTCGGTTCAGCGGAATCACTGAGCGACAAAGTTCAATCATCGATTCGGCTTTAAATTTTAACCACCATCCTGTCATGGGCGCATTCCTCGGGAACTGAATTGGCATGGGGAAGCATCTCGCGGCTCATATGGGTAAGGATGACCCGCTTGGCCCCGAGCAGCGCGTCGGTCAGCAGGAACGGAATGCCGCCGCAGTGATCACTGCGCAGGTGGGGGAGGATGATCGCATCGATCGTGTCATGCTCAATTCTCAGTTTGTTATGAGCGAACAAGCTGGTGGCGTCAAAATCTACCGCGAACCGAATTCCGGAGGCATCAATAAGAAGGTGTGTCTGAAACTGATCACCGGAGCCAGAGGCATCACCGATGCCGACGAAAGTAATATGCAAGCTCATCGGTCGCCCCATCAGCCGGTTCGCCGGTGTGTTATCACATTGGGGCAGGTCGCCGCATCACCACCGCCGCTATGTGTGTAGACCCGGTAGGTCGTTGAGCTTTCATTGATGAAAATATTGATCTCCGGGCCAAGCGTAAGGTCTTCGATGAGCGACATATTCCTGGCGTAGGCGGCAGGGAACCAGTCAGTCGCGAATTTGGCGACCTCGCCGCCGAGACGGCGCAAACGGTCTTGTCGGCAGGCCCGCGCGGCTTCCTGGTCGAGCTTTGCGGCCTGGCTCAACAGGCCGGGTTCCTGAACTATCAAACCGCGATGTTGGCTTTTCACGATGACCTTACGCGGCGGTCGACCCGAGCCCATGAACCTGCCGCTGGAGCTCCGTCCTTGGCCACGCGAATAGTATTTCCCGCCGGTGGTTCTCATATCGGCGGCGTTGGCGATCGTGACCAGGGTGGACGGCGTGGCCAGCGCTATGAATAAGCCGAAGAACTCCATGGCGATCAGTTTATGCATTGCAACTGATCTCCCATTTCTCGAAACCTACCGAAAAACCACGCTAAAATGAAAACTGGATATCCGAATGTCTCACGGTGGTTGATCCGTGGCAGGCCTGCGGTGTTCACTATTACGATGATTCGGACATTCGATTGAAGGCGGTTTTGCATGCGAACACTTGACCCGATTGCCTTGCCAACATGGTCCCAGGACGTTGGCCATCTCGAGCAGGTGATGGCCCAGCCACCGGTCTGGCTCGCCGATAAGCATGCGGCGGCTCCGGGTGACGTCATGATTTTGGGTGTCGCCGGCAGGATGGGGCCGACCATGGCGCGCCTGGTGAACCAGGTGGCGCCGGAGCGCCGGATCATCGGTGTGGCTCGGTTCAGTGATCCGGTAATCAAGGACGACCTGGAGTGCCATGGCGTCGAAACCATCCAGTGCGACCTGCCGGACTGGACCGCCATTGCCGCGTTGCCCGATCTTGCCGATGACAACTTTGTGGTCAAGAGCCTGACCCGTTGGTTTGAGGGTGCGACACCGAAGCGATTCTGGCGGCGCGCCCAATGATTGATAAACCAGTGACCTATAAAGTCGTCTGACCGTGAGCAAACCGCCGTTCAATCAGCTGGCGCTGGCGCTCGCTGGCGCCAATGTGGAGTGGCGCGACGATGGGGCCATTGTGCTGTCCTCTCAGGTTGCCATCCCCGCCCCGCCGCGTTCAACCGGCGTTTGGCTGGAGGATTGGGCGCGGCGAACGCCGGAGGCGACCTTTCTGGCCGAACGCCGGGCGGACGTTACTGGCGATTGGCGCCGGTTATCCTATGGCCAGGCCTTGGCGTCTGCGCGGGCGCTGGGTCAAGGCTTACTGGACCGCAAGCTCGGCTCGGCGCGCCCGGTGATGTTCCTGTCCGACAATAGTATCGCCCAGGCATTGCTCACCCTGGCCGGGCTGCATGTCGGAGTGCCGGTGGTCCCGGTCTCTCCGGCCTACTCCCTGCTATCCCAGGATTTCGCCAAACTTCGCTATATTCTTGGGTTGACCACGCCAGGGCTAGTTTTCGCCGAGCAGGGCGGCCCCTTCGAGCGGGCATTGCAGGAAGTGGATTTCGGAGCGGCGGAGATCGTTGTGGCCGGCGATGCACCACCCGGCGCAACCCGCCTTGATGACATGCTGGCGATCAGCCCGACCGGTAATGTGGACCGAGCCTTCGCGGCTGTCGGCCCTGAAACCATCGGCAAGATCCTGTTCACCTCCGGTTCGACCGGGACGCCAAAAGGAGTAATCAACAGCCAATTGATGATGACCATCAACCAAGAGCAGATTGCGGCGGTCTGGCCGTTTCTCGACCACCGCCGACCGGTCATCGTCGACTGGCTGCCCTGGAGCCATACCTTTGGCGGCAACCATGACTTTAACAAGATCCTGCGCAATGGCGGCTGCCTGTATATCGATTCCGGTAAGCCGGCGCCGGGCCGGTTCGAGCCTTCGGTGCGAAACCTCAGGGAGATCGCGCCGACTCTGGCCTATAACGTGCCTCGCGGTTTTGAGATGCTGATCCCCTATTTGGAGGCGGATACCGATTTTCGCGACCACTATTTCAGCGAGTTGGACGTGATCTTCTATGCCGGTGCGTCCCTACCGCCGCATCTGTGGGGGCGGCTTGAAGATCTGGCGGTGGCTGCGCGCGGCGAACGGGTGCGGATGTTCTCTTCCTGGGGGACGACGGAAACCGCGCCGGCGGCGACCCGGGTGTATTACACGATCGAGCAGGCCGGGGTGATAGGCCTGCCCCTGCCAGGTACTGAGCTTAAGCTGATTCCGCATGGGGACAGTTTCGAAATCCGGGCGCGCGGCCCGAATATCACGCCGGGTTACTGGAAGAGCGCGGCTCTGACCAAGACAGCCTTCGATGCTGAGGGATTTTACATTGCCGGCGACGCGGTGCGTCTTGAAGATCCGGACGACCCGGCCAAGGGATTGATATTCGATGGCCGTCTGGCTGAGGATTTCAAGCTGACCACCGGGACCTGGGTGCATGTGGGTAATCTGCGCTTGGAAACGATCGCCGCCGCCGACCCGGTCATTCAGGATTGCGTGGTCACTGGCCATGACCGGGGTTTTGTCGGCCTTCTGGTGTTTCCCGATCTCGCGGCATGTCGTCGTTTATGCCTGGGTCTGGCGATCGATGCGCCGGTGGAAAAGGTGCTGGCCGACACCCGTGTCCGCGCGGCCCTGGTCGCCGGCCTGCACCGTCATAACACCGCCAACCCGGCCAGCAGCACCCGCATCTGCCGCGCCGTGCTGATGGCCAGCCCGGCGATGATCGATCAGGGTGAAATCACCGACAAAGGCTATCTCAATCAGCTCGCGGTCCTGACGGTCCGGGCCGCCTTGGTGGAGCGGCTCTACGCCGAAGTCGCCCAGGCTGACGAACTGGTGATCGAGATCTGTTGATCGCCCTCTATCGACTTTATTGAGAGTCGGATCGCATCGCCACTTCTTGGTGAGGGCGCGGATAACGGTGGTCGAGCACTCGTCGGCTAGTCCCATGCGGATGAGCTTGTGGTTCAGCGCGCGTACCACCGTTAAAAGCGGCATCGACGGGCCAGTTGCGCCGGCCAGGGCCAGGTCCTTAACATTGACACTGTTCTTGCCGAGTGCTTCACCACCGGGATTGATCATCCTGGCAAAGCTCTCCTGGAGCAGTCGGGAATCGGCCCGGCCACCGGAAAGCGCGCCGGGGATCCGCGCCGCGTCGATACCGGCGTTGATCGCCAATGCCGCTGCTTCTGCCACCGGTGCAAAACCACCGAGCACGAGAACCTGATTGATCATTTTGGTGCTTTGACCGGCTCCTGTCGGCCCCATCAAGGTGCATTGGCCCGACAGGGCGTCCCATAGCGGGCGAGCCGCCTCGAAATCTTCGACCGCGCCACCCGCCATCACCGTCATTGAGCCGGGCAGCGCCGCCGCCGCCCCACCAGAGACCGGCGCATCGATCCATCGCATGCCGGTCTCGTCGGTTAATCGCTGCGCCATCTGCCGGGTTTTTGTCGCGTCGATGGTCGAGGTATCGATGAACAGCTGACCCGGCTAGCCGGCGCTGGCGAACCCGCCGGGGCCAAAGATGATCTGGTGAACCGCTTCGGTGTCGGTCACACAGGTCAACAGAATATCGCATTGTTTTGCCAGTTCGGCCGGCGTGTCAGCTATCCGCGCGCCGCGTGCGGCAAGTGGCGACAGGGCGGTCGGTGTTCTATTCCACGCGGTGACCGCAAAGCCTTCTGCCAGCAGTCGGGTGATCATCGCCGATCCCAGCTGTCCGACGCCGGCAAAACCGACGCTGGGGCGCTCAGCCGCCATCACGCCGTCTCGGCGTGCCGGATAACCGCGGCACGCAGTTCGTCCGGGGTCACGGGTTGGATGCCGACTTTCTCGCAGATCAGGCCGCCGCCGTAATTGGCGATGCCCATTGCCTCCAGTGGTGTCGCTCCAGCGGCCATCGCCGAGGCCATGACGCTGATAACCGTGTCGCCGGCGCCGGCCGGGTCATTCACCACCCGCACAAAGGCCGGCAGTGTGGAGAACGTACCGGCAGCATCGACCAGGGCCACGCCATCCTTGCCCAAAGTCACCATGACGTTGTCGCAGCCCATGCGCTCGCGAAGGGCGCGCACGGCGGCCTCGACCTCAGTGCTATCGGTGACCCGCATGGCTAACGCCTCCGAGGCCTCGCGGACATTGGGCTTGAAGACCGTGACCCCGTGATAGGCGAAGAAATTGTCGAACTTTGGATCGACTAGGACCATCAGATTGTGGCGCTTGGTGATCGCAAGGATTTCGGCAATGAATGGTTCAGGCAGCAGCCCTTTGTTGTAATCTTCAATGATCAGGGCCGAAAGGGTCGGCGCGATGTCGTCGAGAATAGTCGTCATCTTCGACCAAATGGCCTGGCTGACCGGGTCGCGCGATTCGAAATCAGCTCGGGCGATCTGCCGGCTTTGCGCGAACATGCGCATTTTCACCGTGGTTGGACGCGAGGAATCAGGAAAGACAAATTGCTCACCTCGGGTGCTTTTGCCGACCAGGTTGAGCAAACGATAGCCATCCGGATCATCGCCCACGACACTGAACAGCACCGGGTCCTCGCCGAGCGCGTTCAGATTGTTGACGACATTCGCTGCGCCGCCCAACTGGAAGGTCTCCTCGGTGACGTCAACGATGGGGATCGGTGCCTCGGCGGACAGCCGCTCAACCGAGCCGAACACCGAGCGATCCAGCATGACATCGCCGATAACCGCGATGCGCCGACCGCCGAGGGCGGCAAGCAGATCACGGTAGCGTTTGTGCAGGGGCATGACGATTTCAATTTCCTGATATACTCGAATCCCTTGGCGGTAGCACCAATAGGCTTTTAAGGAAAGGCTGATAGAGTGGGTTTTTGGGAGAAAAGAGCACGTAATTAGAAGTGTCTAAAATTTTGTGGGGGATTAATCTTTCGAACGCAACTGACTCACGATGCTTGCATTTTTGATAGCGATGACTCTCTGGTCAGCAAGCATCCGCTCCAACTGGAGGAGTTGGTCATCGAACGGGCGTGCCTGTTGGCGATAAAATTTGAAGGCGCCGATTAAATGTTTTCTAGTAAGCATGGCATTCGCAGCAAAAGATTGCGCACTCTCTAAGGCGGGAGTGGCTTTTCTTAAGGGGTCACCTAGGCGAAAAAGCCCCTCGGCGAGAATGTCTTCAATATTCAGCACTTGGTGACTGGTTTTTATATGGCCAATGCCAGTTTGTAGATCGAGCTGCGCCGTCCTGTTCGGTTGAGAACAGTAGAAATTTTGTGGCAGGCTATATAACCAAAGGCTTATGTGCATGAGTATTGATATTGGAAGAATCGTCACGATCAGCGACGTGGTCCTGGCGGACCAATCGCCGACTGAATTCTCCCAGGGATAGGAGGTGGCGATATGGATAAGCGCTGGATGGTTCTCGCGTTGTTGTTTGTGTCCCGCGTCGGCTTGGGGTTTCAATTTCAGACATTGGGTTCAGTCTCTAGCGAGTTGGTTGAGGCGCTTGAACTAAACTACGCCGAGATTGGAAGTTTAATCGGCCTGTTCATGTTGCCTGGAATGTTTCTGGCCATTCCAGCTGGGTTCGCGGGGCATTTTGTGTCAGATCGATTTATTGTTGGCCTGGGACTGTTAACCCTTGGGGCGGGCGGCGGCGTTGCGTCAATCGCAGAAAGTTTTGAACTATTGGCGGCCGCTCGGCTAATTTGTGGCGCTGGATTTGTCTTTTCCACTATCTTCTTTGTAAAAATCGTTGCGGATTTATTTGCCGGCAAGGAACTGGCAACGGCCATGGGCGGGTTGGTGATGTCTTGGCCCTGCGGTATTGCAATGGGACAGATCAGTCATGGTTGGTTGGCGGCCAATTTCGACTGGCGAATGGCGTTTATCGTCGCATCAACGTACTGCGTAATAGGCGCTTTATTGGTGATGATTTTCTGCCGAGACGTCCCTGGTGCTACCAAGCAAACGGAGGGCTTTCGATTTACCTTGAATCGAAATGAGATTTTTCTGACGGTGATCGCCTCGCTGGTTTGGTCTCTATTCAATGCCGGCTACGTCGTCTATCTCAGCTTTGCCCCAAGCGTCTTGGTTGCTGGTGGATACGATATGGTTTCCGCATTAGGCGTGATCAGCCTTGCCAGTTGGCTGATGATAGTCTCCGGCGTACTCTGTGGTTTGATAGCAGACCGAAGCGGCAAACCGGATTTGATCCTCTATTTTTGTATGGCTGCGGCCATCGTTGCCCTGTTGATCTTGTTTATTATCCCTTTGGCGATTCCCTCAAGTCTGTTGTTTGGTTTGATGGGCATGGCGCCAGCGGGGCTGATCATGGCGTTAACAGCACAGGTTACGAAACCGGAAAACCGCGCAATCGGTATGGGGCTTTTCTTTACCGTATATTTTCTTGTCCAAGCGCCCGCGCCGGCCATCGCGGGCTGGCTTTACGATCTGACGACTGACGAAATTTGGCCAATACTTTTTGCTGTCGCGCTCTTTCTTTGTACCGGGATCGCAAATCTCGTGTTTAGGGTTGCGCAAAAGCGATTGCCGCTTTGAAGGTGTGCCGGGCTCTGGCGCTTAGCCGTTCCCCATACCAGGGCATCTTCTGCTCTTGTCGTGGCAGCGAGTGTTAGGTTCTGACGATCCGTGTTGTTCGATGGGGCGTGTCCTACACATACCAGGCATTGGACCGTCGTCGAAACACCGGCGATCGCGGGCGAACCCGAACCGGGGCATCGGGCACGTTTACCATGATCGACGGTGCATACTATATCAGTCGGTACGGCTGGTGACTTCAAGTAGGTGAAAGCCAAATTGGGTTTTAACGGGGCCTTGTACTTCGTTGACCTTGGCGCTGAACACGACCGAGTCGAACTCCGGGACCATTTGGCCTGGGCCGAATGATCCGAGATCGCCGCCGCTGGCGCTGGAAGGACAGGACGAGTGCTCTTGTGCCAATTTGGCGAAATCTTCACCGCCGGCGATTTTACTTTTGAGTTGTTCGCAAAGCTCCTCAGTATCGACCAATATATGTCTTGCAGTGGCGCTGGCCATCGATCCGCTCCTGTAGGAAATGAGTGATTATGAGTTGCTGGGCCGTAGATACCTGGACTCCGGCTCAACATCAACATTTCCAAGCTTTGCGTCGCCCAGGACGGATGAAAGTTCGGCGGAAGGTACGAAATGATAATCAATGAGCGCACCTTCCTGCATTGCCGTGGGCGCCAAGTGTTAAATTTTGACCCTTAGACTGGTTATCCGGAGCTGATCGCGGCAAGGATTTCGTCGATCCTCTCCAGCAGATTACTGCCGGAAAAAAGAAACCCCCTGATGCCGGCTGCCTGCGCTGCCTGCACGTCGGTATCGCGATCGCCGATCATAAAGGACGGCTCCGTCAGGACCGACCAGGTCCGTATCAGGTCGATCAGCATTCCGGGCTCCGGTTTGCGCCAATCGGCGAGATGGCGATATCGACCGTCGCCGAAGTCGGGATGATGCGGGCTGAATCGAAAATCATCGATCCGGGCGCCATGTCGCTCCAATTCTCTGTTCATCCAGGTATGCAGTGCGCGGACATGGTCTTCGGTATACAGACCACGGGCTATACCCGCTTGGTTGGTCACGATGAAGACCAGGAAGCCGCGTTGGTTCAGCCGTTTTACCGCCTCGATGGCGCCGGGGATCCAGCGGATCTGATCGGGTCGATGTGCAAAGCCGAGATCCTCGTTTAGTACCCCGTCACGATCGAGGAAGGCTGCGGGTCGCGGTTTAGCAGGCAAGCTGCCTAGAGGGGATTGACTTGGGGATCGGGTCACTGGCGCCTCGACGAGATCACAGATCGATCACGATATTGCCGAAACGGTCGAGCGATGCGGTGCTGCCTGGAGGGATCAGGCAAGTTGCGTCATACTCCTCGACGATTGCGGGGCCTACGACCCGGTCGGCGAGGTCGGCGCGGGCGATTACCGGGGTTTCTAGCCAGCCATGCTCGTGGCCGAAATAGGCTTGTCGGGAGGTGTCGGTGGGCCGCGCCGCCGCGTCGGCGAATAGCTCGTCGGGAACCCGGCTGGTTTGCGAAACACCGCGCCCGATGACCGCGATGTTCACTAGTTCCACCGGCTCCTCCGGCCCGGCGCGATGGCCATAGACCGTTTCGTGTTCCTGGCCGAATCGCTCGGCCAACTCGACCAGTTTTTCTGCATCTAGGGCGCCGTCCGGCGCCGGCACCGCCAGCTCATAAATCTGCCCCTTGTAATGCAGGCTGGCCGAGCGTTCGATTACCGCGTCGGCCCCGGTGAAGCCTTCATTTTCGAGTTGGCTCAGCGCTTCACTCGCGAGTTTGTCCCAGGCCTCGGTCATCTCCGCCGGATTGGCTTGTGATAGCAGCCGGCGGAAGGTGCGAGAATAGTGGTGCTCAACATCAGCATAAAGCAGGCCAAAGGACGAGAACAGGCCGGGCGACGGTGGCACGACCACACGTTTGATGCCAATCGAGGCGGCCATCCCGGCGGCGAATAGCGGGCCGTTGCCGCCAAAGGCGAACAGCGCGTAACTGCGTGGGTCGCGGCCCCGCTCCGTTGAAACCGCCTTGATCGCCCGGATCATGTTCGAGGCCGAGATCAGATGTGCCCCGTAGGCGGCGACATCGACAGGCAAGCCAAGCGGGTCGGCGATCTTTTCTTCAAAGATCCGGGCCGCCTTGTCCAAATTTAACTTCAAGGCGCCACCGACCAGATGGCGCGGGTTGATGTAGCCAAGCAGGATATTGGCATCGGTAATCGTCGGATCCTCGCCGCCCATGTCGTAACAGACTGGTCCCGGCGACGCGCCGGCGCTATGTGGCCCGGCGCGCAGTGAGCCGCCGGCATCGATCGACAGGATCGAGCCACCCCCGGCGCCTACCTCGGCCAGATCGATCGCTGGCACCTTCAACGCATAACCGGAACCGGTCAGCAGGCGCGAGCCGTGCAAGATGTTGCCCCCGACCTGCATGTCGAGCGCGCGGGTGACCTCGCCCCGGGCAATCATCGAGGTTTTCGCCGTCGTACCGCCCATGTCGAAGGTGATAACGTTCTCCAACCCCGAGGCGCGTGCGATCGCCTGACTGCCGATGACCCCGCCGGCGGGGCCGGACTCGATGATATGCATGGGCAATCGCGCTGCCGTCTCCGAGGTGGTTAACCCGCCATTCGATTGCATCAAATAGATCGGCGCGGTGATCCCGTCTTCGTCCAGTCCCTTGCGCAAAGCCGCCAGATAGGCGCCAACGACCGGCAGGACATAAGCGTTGATCACCGTCGTCGAGGTGCGCTCATACTCTTTCATTTCCGGCAACACGTCTGCGCTGATGCAAAGCGGCAGGTCCGGCGCCTTTTCTCGGATTACCGCCTCGATGAGCCGCTCGTGGGCTGGATTGGCATAGGCGTTGATCAGACAGACTGCGATCGCCTCGACCCGCTCCTCCAGCAGCTTGTCTACCGCCTGCTCGATATCGGCCCGGGTCGGCGCCCGCTCGACCCCACCGTTACCGTTGATACGCTCGTCGACCACCCGGCGCAGATAGCGCTCGACCAGGGCCGGGGGTTTTTCCCAGGCCAGGTCATAGAGCCGTGGCATGCGCAGGGTTCGGATCTCCAACACATCGCGAAACCCGGACGAGGTGATCAGCCCAACTCGCGCTCCCTTATGTTCCAGGATCGCGTTGGAGGCGACTGTGGTGCCATGGCGAATTTCGTGGATGCTGTCGGGACCGATCCCGGCATCGGCGAAAACCTCGGCCACGCCTTCGACAATGGCGCGGGCATAGTTGTCGACGCTGGACGGGACTTTCTTGGTGAACAGCCGGCCCTCGGCGTTCAGAAAAACGATATCGGTGAACGTGCCGCCGATATCGACGCCGACGCGAAAGGTGCTCATATCGGTGCTCCTAATTTGTACCAGCTACTCGGCCGCCTGCTCGGCTCGGGGCCAGTCTTCCCAGAGCACGGCTTGCGAGGCGCCAATGCGCGTTGCACGAATTTTCGATCTCAGTGTCTCGGTTGCCGCCAGATCGACGCTCCAGGCCTCAGTGTCGACGATGACGCCGTAGTCGTGGAGCGCCCGTTCCGGGCTGACCAACTCGTTTCGCACATCGCGCAACACCATGCCGGGCTCGCGCTCCAACGGGTCGCCCCAACCGCCGCCGCCGGCCAACTCGTGGCTGAACACCTCGCCGGCAAACATCGTCATCGTCAGCTTGGAGTCGAGGGGCCGGTTGTCGGTGGCGGGGTTCATTGCATTACTTGAGGGCGCGCCGGGATTACCGCCATAGAGGCCGTAGGGCCTGAAGACATGCCGGTCCGAGCGAACCTGCAGGACCGCTTCAGTCTCCAACAACCGGTAGTCCCGCCGGTACGGGGCGCCACCGCGAAACTTGCCGGCCCCGGCCCGGTCTTGCAGAAACTCGTAGGCCAGAATCTCGATTGGGTTCTCCGCCTCGCAAACCTCGATCGATTGCGACGCCATGTTGGCGAACAGATTCGAATTGCCTGACAATCCATCGGCCCAGGGCCGGGCGCCCCAGGTGCCGCAGGCGAAGTCGACATAAATGAACGGATTGCGCTTATCATCATAGCCGCCGATGGACACCCCGGTATTGCCACCGTCCGAGGCCGCCATCACCTTGTCCGGCAACATCATCGCCAGCGCGCCGAGCACGCAGTCAACCATGCGGAACCCGGTTAGCCCGCGCGCCGCGCAGGCTGCCGGCAGCACCCCATTGGCGATGGTGCCGGGCGGCGCCGTCACCTCGACACAGCGGAAGAACCCCTCGTTTGCCGGCACGTCATTAGGTAGCACCGACTTGACGCCGCAATAGGTCGCCGCCTTGGTGAAGGACAAGGTGTTGTTGATCGCGCCCCTGACCTGGTCCGAGGTGCCGGCCCAGTCGGCGAACATCCGGTCCCCCTGCTTCTTGAGGGTTACGAATAGCCGGATCGGTTTGCCGACATCGACACCATCATCGTCGATCCAATCCTCGAAACTCCATTCGCCGTCTGGCAACTCAAGCAGCGCCGCCTTGGTCACCCGCTCAGTATAGTCGACGAAATCGACTAGGAAATTGGTCATCGTGTCGACGCCATGCTCGGTCACCAACTCCAGGAATTGTCGCTCGGCGATGTTGCAGGCGGCGAGTTGGGCGCGGATGTCGCCAAACACTTTCACCGGGACCCGGACATTGGCCTCGATCAGACTGAACAGCGTCTCGTTCCGCTTGCCCTGCTCGAACATGTACATGGGCGGGATGCGGAGACCTTCCTGGTAGATCTCGGTTGAATCTGAGGCATTCGAGCCGGCGACTCTGCCGCCGACATCGGTGTGGTGGCAGATCGTGGCGGCAAAGGCGATGCGCTGGCCGTCATGGAAGATCGGCTTAAAGATGAAGATGTCGGGCAGATGCATGCCGCCGGCAAACGGATCGTTGAGGCAGAACATGTCATCCTGCTTCATCACCGCGCCGAAGCGCTCGACCACCGCGCCCAAAGCTGTTGGGATCGATCCCAGATGGCCTGGTAGGGTGAGTCCCTGGGCGACCAACTTGCCCTCGGCGTCACAAAACGCGGTGGAGAAGTCCATGTTGTCGCGCAACACACCGGAATACGTCGTGCGCATGATCGTCAGCGCCATCTCGTCGGCGATTGACACCACGGCGTTCCGCAGTAGTTCGAACTCGATCGGATCCCAAGTCTTTCCGCTCATCACTACCCCCAGCTCTTGCATTCGTTGCGAAGTGTGCGACGGCGGGCCCGCAATGGAAAGGCCCAGCAGGGGTGTTCGGTGAATTAATCGAATTTCTCCGATATGTGCTGATACCCCGGCACCGCTTGCCAAGGCACGGCCTCACGCTCCAAGATTGCCGTCAGCAACAGCCGATTCACTTAAGGGAATAGCCACCATGGATTTGCATCTCACCGGTAAGACGGTTCTGATCACAGGTGCCTCCAAGGGTATCGGTCTCGCGTGCGCGCATGAATTCGCGGCCGAGGGCTGCAATCTGCATCTGGCGTCACGCACCGAAGCGGACCTCGCGGCGGCGCGCGATGCGATTACCGCCAAGCATGACGTCGACGTCACCATCCATGCGCTGGACCTGTCGGACTCGACCAATGTTGACACGCTGGCGGAGCGTTGCGCCGATATCGATGTTCTGGTGAATAACGCTGGTGCCATCCCGGCCGGCGACATCCAGGCGGTCGACGAGAAGACTTGGCGCGAGGCTTGGGATCTCAAGGTGTTCGGTTACATCAACATGACCCGGCGATTCTATCCGTTGATGCAAAACAACGGCGGTGGAGTGATCCTTAACATCATTGGGCTAGCGGGCGTTCGGGTTGACCGCAATTACGTTGCTGGTTCGGCGGGCAATGCTTCGATCATCGGCTTTACCAACGCCATGGGCGCCCATGCGCTGGAAGATGGGATGCGAGTTCTGGGGATCTGTCCGGGGGCGGTGCAGACCGAGCGTATCGCCACGATTCTGAAGACCCGCGCCAAGGCCGAGAAAGGCGACGAAAGCCGTTGGCAGGACTATTTCGCCGGGATGCCGTTGAATCGTCCGGCGACGGTCGAAGAGGTCGCGGATGTCACCACCTTCCTGTGTTCCGACCGGGCCTCCTGGCTGACCGGCATCACCATCAATGTCGATGGCGGCGCCGCCAACCGTTAGGCCGTCGCGGAAGTTGGCAGATAAGGACAGGAGACGGGCGATGGTGCGCGGGATAGACCATCTGGTGATGGTGGTGAATGCTTTAGAAGCGGCCCGGGGCGTCTATGAGCGTCTCGGCTTCACCACCACGCCGCGGGCCTTGCATCCTTTTGGCACCGAGAATTTCCTGGTTCAGATGCAGGGTAATTTCCTTGAGGTCGTCGGGATTGCCGATGCCGAGATCATCCCACCGCATGGCCCCGGGGTGTTCAGCTTCGCCCGCGGCAACGCGGATTTTCTGAGCCGCCGCGAGGGGATGTCCTCGTTGGTATTCCAGACCCAGGACGCCCGCGCGGACCGCCAGGACTTTCTCGCCGCCAACCTCGATGCCTTCGAGAATGTCGACTTTTCCCGCAAGGCCACCCTGCCCGACGGCAGCGAGGTGACGGTTGCTTTTTCCCTGGCGTTTGTTACCGACTCGACGATGCCGGAGACAACCTTCTTCACCTGCCAACAACATGCGCCGGAGCATTTTTGGAAGCCGGCCTATCAGGTTCACGCCAATGGTGCCCACCATGTCACCGAGGCGATCATGGTCGCGCCGGATCCTGCAGCGCATGCAGGCTTTTTCCGGGGAACGCATGGCGCCGAGGCGGTCACGATCAGTGGTGATGCTCAGAGTGACGGGCTTTGTGTGGCTACCAATTTGGGCTCGATCGTCATGCTGACGCCGACGGCGTATCGGGAGCGGTTCGGCGCCGATACGGTGGGACCGATCCATTCCGCGCATTTCGCTGGCTTCCAGATCCAGGTCGAGGATTTGGCGCGGCAGCGGGCGATCCTGGATGACGCCGGTATCGCGGTGCGGGAAGTATCGGGGGTTTTGCAAATCGGCCCAAGCGAATTGTTCGGTGTTGTGATGGAATTCGCAACGGCGTGACTAAACGTCGCTTGAGCGATAGTGAGGAGGAGCGAATATGCTGGAACAAGACATTCTGAAGCACCCCACCTCGATCCTGAGCGCTGCGCAGCGCGAGCAGTATTTCGAGGAAGGCGCGGTGCTGGTCGAGGGGGCGGTTCCTGAGGTCTGGTTGAAACGTCTTCGCGCTGCTTCGGACGAGATCATCGAGCGCAGCCGAGCGATCACCGAGTCCGATGGTGTCTATATTCTGGAGGCTGGCCATTGCGCCGCCGCGCCGCGGCTAAAGCGGCTGTCCAGCCCGATCGACCATCACCCCGACTTCTGGGATTTTACATCGAGCTCTCCAGCCGTCGAGGGCGCCGCCGATCTGGTTGGGCCGGATGTGAAATACCATCACTCCAAGCTCAACTTCAAATGGTCCAAGGGCGGCATGAAGTTCGACTGGCATCAGGACATTCAGGCTTGGCCGCACACGGATTATAGCCCGGTGACGGTTGGCCTCTATCTTGAGGATTGCCAAGCTGAGCAGGGGCCGCTGATCACCATTCGCGGCAGCCACAGGGGCCCGCTGCACAGCATGTATGACGTTGATCGGAACTGGGCCCTGCGGATTCCCGAAGACCGGATCGACATGGACAAGGCCAATCACATGATCGGGCCGGCCGGTTCTCTGGTGATGCTCAACTGTCGTACCATTCACGGCTCGGCCCCGAATATGTCGGATCGCTCGCGGCCGTTTCTGCTGATGGTGTTTTCCTCGGCGGATTCTTTCCCTTACAGGGCGAATGCCATCCGCAGCCCGCGGGCCGGCACGATCGTGCGCGGGCAACCGGCGCGCATGTCGTGCCACGACCCCCGGCCTTGTGAAGTGCCTCCGGACTGGTCGAAGGGTTATGTCGGCCCGTGGGCGCATCAGGCCGGAAAAACTCCCAATCAAGCCGCCGAGTGACGAGGCATAGCCGAAACCAGGAGAAACCATGACTAAATCTGCTGCCACCGCCGGTTTTATGTCGATGAAAGGCGGTGGCTACTATGCCAAGGTAACCACCGGCGCCAAGCATGTGATCGACGGTGCCACGCCGTTGATTCTAGCGGCCGTGGACCGGATGGCTCCAGCCGATGACGGGTCCACCTTTACCATGTCCGATATGGGCTGCGCCGATGGCGGGACCTCGGTTACCATGGTTGGGACGGTGCTGAAGGAGATCCGCCGCCGCGTCCCGTCGCGCCCTATCCAGATGGTTTATACCGATCTGCCGCGCAACGATTTCAGCCAAGTGTTCCAGAATATCCACGGCCAAACCGACATCGAGACCTATATCGACGAGATCGACGACCTCTCTGTGTTCGCCTCGGCGACGTCGTTCCACAAACCGATCTTTCCCGCCGGTTCCCTTAATCTCGGGTTTTCGGCGACTGCGTCCCATTACATCAGCGAAAAACCTGGGGTGATTTCCAATCACGTCCATATGGTCGGTGCCGAGGGCGGGGAACGCGCCGCTTATGTCGAGCAGGGACGCATCGATTGGGAGCGGATGCTACTGAATCGGGCCCGTGACCTGGCGCTGGGCGGGCGTCTGGCGCTGTTCAATTTCGGCATCGACGGAGAAGGTCGCTATCTGGGTTCGACCGGAGAGATCAGCATGTTCGACACCTTCAGCACGCTCTGGGCGGCGCTTCGGGACGATGGGGTGATCACGCCAGAGGAATTCGTCAACACCAACTTTCCCCAGAGCTATCGCACGGTGGAGCAATTCACCGCGCCGTTCGACGATCCGAACAATCCGGTGCATCGCGCCGGCCTTCGGGTGGAGCATGTGGAAACTCGAGTGGTCGGCTGCCCCTATGCGGCGGATTTCAAGATCCATGGCGACGCCGCGCGCTTCGCCCACGAGTATATTCCAACCCTGCGGTCCTGGAGCGAGGCGACCTTCGCTAACGGTCTATCACCGGCCCGGCCGGCCGAGGAACGCCTATCGATCATCGATCGGTTCTACAACAGTTATGAGACCCTTGTCTGCGAGGCTCCCGAGGGCCACGCGATGGATTATGTTCACTGCTATCTCATCGTCGGGAAACTGGCGGGATAGGGCCACATCCGATGCGCCTAGTCGCCTGGAATTGCGCCCCGGTTCGAGCCCCGCCTCTTGGCCATGTCCGGATCGGGTGGTAAAGCAGATAACCCTTAACCAGCGACCGGAGATGCTGCCATGGCTGCCGACGCCAGCCTTTTCAAGAAGACCGCGACCGAGATCCTGGTTCTGCTGAAATCAGAGGCGGTGAGCCCGCTTGATCTGCTTGACACCTTGGAAGCGCGCATCGCCGAGGTTGACGGCGCGGTGAATGCCCTGCCGACTCTGTGTTTCGAGCGGGCCCGGGACAATGCAAAGGCGACCATGGCCAAGCCGGTTGGCGAGCGCGGCATGCTGGCCGGTATGCCGGTGGCCATCAAGGATCTGGACCCGGTGGCCGGCGTGCGCACCACGTGGGGTTCGCCTATCTACCAGGATTTCGTGCCCGAGCGCTCGGACTGTCTGGTCGAAACCCTGGAGGCCAACGAGGCCATAGTCTACGCCAAATCCAACACCCCGGAATTCGGCGCCGGTGCCAATACCTTCAATGAGGTATTCGGCGCCACGGTGAACCCTTGGGACACCTCGAAAAGCTGCGCTGGTTCCTCCGGTGGCTCGGCGGTGGCGCTGGCGACGGGACAGGCCTGGATGGCCAGCGGCTCCGACCTTGGCGGCTCGCTGCGCAATCCCGCGAGTTTCTGTTCCATCGTCGGTTTCCGGCCCAGTCCGGGACGGGTCGCCCACGGCGCCGGCGGCCCCGGCTCCTATCCACCGGATCTGCTTGGCATTCCTGGCCAACCCTTGAGCGTCGCCGGACCGATGGCGCGCAATGTGCCTGATGTGGCGCTGATGCTGGACGCCATGGTTGGCGATCACCCGGCCGACCCGATCTCCCTGCCGCGAGCGCGGGAGAGTTATGTCGAAGCGGTGGCGGCCCGTAAGCTGCCCCGCAAGGTGGCGTTCTCGCGCGATCTCGGGATCACGCCGGTCCATCCCGAGGTGGCGGCAATCTGCGAGATCGCGGCCAAGCGGTTCGAGGATATGGGCTGTATCGTCGAGGAGGCGCATCCGGACTTCACCGATATCCAAGACATCTTTCAGACCTGGCGAGCGATATCGTTCTATGTCGGCAAGAAGCTGTTGCTGGACAACCATCGGGATCTGCTCAAGCCCGAGGTGATTTGGAACATCGAGCGGGCGGCAGAACTCACGGTTGATGATTTTGCCCGGGTCGAGATTGCCCGAGGCCGATATCTGGCGCGCGCCGTGACCTTCTTCGAGGAATACGACCTGCTGGTGTGTCCGGCGACCATCGTGCCGCCCTATCCGGTCGAGAAGCGCTTTGTTGAGAAACTCGGCGATTATACGTTCTCGAATTATGTAGAATGGCTGAGCATCGCCTACGCCATCACTTTGACGGGCCATCCGGCGATGAGCGTGCCGGCCGGGTTTACCCAGGATGGATTGCCGGTCGGCTTGCAGATCGTCGGCGGGCCGCGCGGCGAAGCGGACCTGCTGTCGGCGGCCAATCTTTACGAGGAGGCGACCGGGTTCGCCGACCTGGTGCCGATCGATCCGCGCGCACCCAAGGCATAGGCATATTAGAACCGCAACCAGCCGGGAGAGCGACTCATGACAACCAAGCTGACCTCGGCGGCGCGAGCCAAGGCGCTGGCGTCGCTGGAGCGATGGAGCGACGTCGACGGCCGGGATGCGATCACCCGAAATATTCAATTCGCCGATTTTAACCAGGCCTTCGCCTTCATGACTAAGGTGGCGCTATTGGCCGAAAAGATCGATCACCATCCCGAGTGGTTCAACGTCTACAACCGCGTCGAGGTAACCCTGGCCACGCATGATGCCGGCGGGGTGACCGAGCTGGATATCACCATGGCTAAATTCATCGACCAGGCAGCGGCCTAAATCAGCGGCGCTCGTCATTGCAAGGCGTCGTCCCTCAGGCATCGTTTCAGCACCAGAAGCAATCCAAGCAGTAGCACGCAAACGATACTCAACATCGCCAACGCCGCCGAGAAACCGCCGGTCGCGTCGTGCACCAGACCGATCACCACTGGGCCGGAGACGCCCCCGATTTCGGCGGCGGTGAAGAACAGTCCGCCGGCGGTTCCCGCGCGTTTCGGGCCGACCCCGGGAACCTCGACTAACAATAGCAGCGAGACGGTCATCATCGCGCCGCGCGCCAGACCCTGCAACACCAGGCCGGCTGCTAGAGGGACGCCGGGTTGCAGATGCAACAATACGGTGGTGATGCCAGCGCCGACGATCAGCAGCGCCAGCACCCTGAGACGGCGCTCTGGCGTTGCCCATCGTGGGATCAGCAGCGCCGCCAGCACGCTGACACCGGTTGGGATTGCCGCCCAAAACCCGGCCTGTGCCGTTTCCAGACCCTTGCTGCGTAAAATCTCAGGAAGCCAGTTATTCAGGCCGTGATTGAAAAAGAAGATGCCTATGCTCATCACCAGGACAATCCGCACCGTCGGGATCGCCGCCAGACGGGCAAAGGTCGCGAGCAAGTGGCCGCGCGGTTCGGCGGCTATTCGGGTCTCCAACGCCCGGGCCGCCGGGTGTATCGAAATCAACAGCCAGATCAGCCCGGCCAGGATGGTGAACCCGGCATAGGCCGTAACCACGAGCCGCCAATCGCCGCCCAGCGCCGGCATCATCACGCTGTTGGTCAGCGATAATGCGGCGACGCCGCCAAGCCCCGGCCCGGTGATGTAGATGCCCATGGCGGTGCCGCGCTCGCGGCCCTCGAACAGCAACGCGATCAGTTTTGGCGCGCCGATCGAGATCATCGGTCCGCCCAGCCCGAATACCGCGACCGCCAGGACCAGACCGAGATGCCCGTCGGCAAGGCCGCGCAAGGCGCCGGAGGCGGCCATCACCAGCGCCGCCAGCAACAACGCCTTGGCCGGTCCGATCCGGTCGAGCAATATCCCGCAGGGCAAAGAGGCCCCGATATAGACGAACGGCCAGGCGCCAAGCACCGTGCCCATGGCGCTGAAACTCAACCCGAGATCCCGGGTGATCGCCGGCACCAAGGGGGCAATCGAGGCAACTGTCACGCCAAAGCTGCAATAGATCAGCCACACGCCACCCAGCATGACCCAGCGATAGGCATGATGTGCAGGATCCACAGGCGGGATGGCGGCGTGTTCGGACGAGGTTTGCAAGGACGGGCGCGCGGTCGATTGAGGAGGGGCGGCAGACATGCACTGGTTTGCCGGCCTGGGCAAGGGGGGCGATCCCGACCCTCAATCCCGCCGCGGTCCCGATAGGGCGCTTTCCGCTTTGCAATCGGACCTGATTGGCTACACTGCCGCCCTGATCCACATTCAACCTTTTCCTGTCCGATCGCTTGAGGAGAGTTTCCATGCAGTACCTGCACACGATGGTGCGAATCAGCAATGTCGAGGAGTCAATGGACTTCTATTGCAACAAGCTCGGCATGGTCGAGGTTCGCCGGAGCGAGAGCGAGGCTGGCCGCTATACCAATATCTTCCTCTGCTCGCCCGACGACGTGCCGACCGCCGAGGCCAAGGATTGGGCACCGACCTTGGAGCTGACTTATAATTGGGACCCGGAGGCGTACACCGGCGGCCGTAACTTCGGCCATCTCGCCTATCAGGTCGACGATATCTACGCGCTTTGTCAATCGCTGATGGATGCCGGCGTGGTGATCAACCGGCCGCCTAAGGAAGGCCGCATGGCCTTCGTGCGCTCGCCCGACGGCGTCTCGATCGAGTTGCTGCAAAAGGGCGGCGCGCTGGAAAAGGCCGAGCCCTGGGTGAGCATGGGCAATACCGGGGTCTGGTAACCGCCCCTCGCACCACTACCGTCATCCCGCCGCAGAATGGGACCCATTCGACGGGACCGTCTGGGTGACGCGGTGTTTCAGAGTTTGGTACATCGAGACTCGACATAATGCTGGCGGAATGGGTCCCGGCCCACGCTGGGAGGACGGTTTTTTGGGGAGCCTCCACCCCAAACTTGTTACAACACGAAAGAGGCCCTCATGCCCGACCCAGATATCTATCCGGAAATCGCTGCGGCCCATGCCGAGCTGACCGCTATTCGCCGCGACATCCACGCCCATCCCGAGCTTGGCTTCGATGAGGCGCGGACCTCGGCGATCGTCGCGGAGAAGCTAAAATCCTGGGGGCTGGAGGTCACCACGGGCATCGGCAAGACCGGTGTCGTCGGCACGCTCCGGGTGGGCAATGACACCCGCAGCATCGGTCTGCGCGCCGACATGGACGCCTTGCCGATCCCCGAGGCGAACAGCTTTGGGTATGTTTCGACCAACCCCGGTGTGATGCATGCCTGCGGCCATGACGGTCACACCACGATGCTGCTCGGCGCGGCGCAGTACCTAGCTAAGACGAAGAATTTCGAGGGCTGTGTGCACTTTATCTTTCAGCCGGCGGAGGAAGGCGTCGGCGGCGCCAAAGCGATGGTCGAGGATGGATTGTTCCAGCAGTTCCCCTGTGATGCGGTCTTCGGCATGCATAACCGGCCCGGTGCGCCCAGAGGCGCGTTCGGCATGCGCGCCGGCGCGGCGATGGCCGGAGGGGCATTGTTCGATATCACCGTGCACGGGAAGGGTGCCCATGGCGCGCGGCCGGAATCTGGCATTGATCCGACGATCATCGCCGCGCATATCGCCACCGCCTCGCAGACCATTGTCTCGCGCAACGCCAATCCGCAGGAAATGGCGGTGCTATCGATTACTCAGATCAATTCCGGCGACGCCTATAACGTGATCCCACACACCGCTTATATGAAGGGCACGGCTCGGACCTTCTCGAACGAGATCATGACCCTGCTGGAAACCAACCTGAAACGGGTCGCCAAGGGCGTCGCCGAGGGGCTGGGCGCCACCGCCGAGGTCGATTTCCGGGTCGTCTTTCCGCCGCTGATCAACAACGTGGAGCAGATCCAGTTCGCCGGTGATGTTGCCGCCTCGCTGGTTGGCGAGGAGAACGTTAACCGGAGTGCCGATCGGATCACCGCCTCGGAGGATTTCTCGTATATGTCGAACGAGGTCCCAGGCGGCTATGTCACCATTGGCCAGGGCACCGGCGAGGACGGCTGGGCCTGCGAGGTGCACAACCCGCATTATGACTTTAACGACGAAATCATCCCGATCGGCTCCAGCTATTTTGCCAAGCTGGTGGAGACGCGGCTGGGGCAGGGCGAGTAAGGAACGCTCCGGCCTAACGGCTACGTCGCTGAGCCACCCGTCCGGTACGCCGCTAGCGGCTGCAGCCCAAGCGCCTCGCGATAACTGTTGTGATAGTGGTGCAGCGCCGGCTCGTTGCGGCCGAAGATGACCGTCTCCAGTGCGCCGCTTTCCGCGGCTTGCTGGATGCGCTCGCCCATCGCATAGTCTTCCTGCTCGATGGTGCTGTCGAAAACGGCGTTGACCACGGCGAGGTTCAGCACTTTTTCCTTGCGCGCCTCGAAGTCATAGACCTCGGCCAGGGTCAGCGCGTTGCCGGTGGCCAATGCTTCCTTTTCGGTCGCCAGGGCGTTCTCAGTGAAATAGTGGCCGATCCGGCTGGTTGAATGCGTCGGGTCGCCTACATGCGGATAGATCTTAACCAGGTTGGTGGTACCGCGGCCGATGATCACCTGAATGTTCGGGAAAATATAATACAGCAAGGTCGCGCCCATCGGCAGCGCCCATTCCTCTTCCGGCATCTCGCGCAGGGCATCGATGAAGCGGCTGGCGAAGACGAAGCGGTGATTGCGCCCAAAAGTCTCGTAAGCGAGGTTGTCGCCGTAGAACAATTGGCCAAGCGTGTTCCGATGCAGCTTCTGGAAATGATAGGTCTCGCCGAAGGTATCGTTGGCGAGCTTCCAGTTTAGTCGCTTGGATATCGTCGTCTCTCCGGTGCGGATCATCCGCTCGAACTGCCAATTGGCGATCTCCGGCGCCAGGTCGCCCAGCATCGCGTCGACATCGATGACGCCGTCGCGTTTCGGATGGACGAATAACAGTCCGTATTTTTCCACCGCCGGTAGTTCAATCATCCCCATCGCAGATTTGTCGACTGCCCCGAAATGGCCGGGTTGCGGGATCGCCAGCAAGGCGCCGGAATTGTCATAGGTCCAGGCATGAAACGGGCAGGAAAACCGTGCCTTCTTGCCGCGCTCCTCGGTAACCAGCTTGACGCCCCGGTGCCGACAGGCGTTCAAAAAGGCGCGAAATTTGCCGTCGGTGTCGCGGCAGGCTAGCACAGGGGTACCGAAATCCTCGACGGTCATGAAACTGCTGGATGTAGGAAGATCCCCGGTCAATCCGATAATCTGCGGATGGTCGCGAAAGAACGTCTCCCATTCCCGCGCGGCCATATCCGGGCAGGTATAGCTAGCGACCGGATTCTCGACCATGACGCCGGCATCGACGTTTCGCTTCTCGTCGATCTGCGACATCAATTCCTTGAGGATCTCAACCTGCTTGGCGTGTTCCATCGGTCGCTCACTGTCCGGAGTGCTGGATTTCGGATCGTCACGACGATTGCATTAGTGATCGACCGTCCAAGGCGTATCCCTTAGCATCGTGTTTTGATCCTGGCGATGAAAACTAGCGCTACGCGCCGAAAGCGAATGGAACGCCGCATCATGTCTTCCTCGAAGCCGATCCTCGATCGCGCCCAGGGCTTCTGCGAGACCTTTGGTCTGCAACTACCGGTTTTGATGGCGCCGATGGCTGGCGCTTGTCCGGCGCCGCTTGCTGCTGCTGTTGCTAATGCGGGGGGGCTGGGGGCTTGTGGGACGTTAATGATGAGCCCCGAGGCGATCGGTGAATGGGTGACCAGCTTTCGGGCCAGCAGCAATGGCAGTTTTCAGCTGAATCTGTGGATTCCCGACCCGGCGCCGCTGCGCGATGCCGGTCGCGAGGCGATGCTGCGAGACTTTCTCGGCCAATGGGGCCCGGCGGTGAGCCCCGAGGCCGGTGACGCCGGCCCGCTGGATTTCCTGGCGCAATGCGATGCGATGCTGGCGGCGGTGCCGACGGTGATTTCCTCGATTATGGGGCTCTATCCCGACGCATTCGTCGTCAGGATGAAGGATCAGGGCGTCAAATGGTTCGCCACCGTCACCACGGTTGCCGAGGCCCGTGCCGCCGCCCAGGCCGGCGCCGATGTTATTGTCGCCCAGGGTATGGAGGCCGGCGGTCATCGCGGCGCTTTCGAAGCCGGGCAGGCCGAAGGCGCCATGGTCGGCCTGTTCGCGCTTTTGCCGGCGGTCTGTGACGCCGTCGCGCTGCCGGTGGTGGCGACCGGCGGCATCGCCGATGCACGCGGGGTCGCAGCGGCGCTGATGCTTGGCGCTTCGGCAGCGCAGATAGGCACCGGTCTATTGCGCACGCCAGAAGCGGCGCTGACGCCGGCATGGGCCGACGCGATCGGCGGAACCGCGCCAGAGGACACCATCGTGACCCGGGCTTTTTCCGGTCGGGCCGGACGTAGCGTGGCTACTGCCTATGCGCGGGCCGCGAACCGTCTGGACACACCCGATCCGGCGCCCTATCCGGTGCAGCGCGGCCTGACCGGTGCCATGCGCGGCGAAGGGACGAAGAATAACGATATCGAGCGGATGCAGGCCTGGGCCGGCCAGTCGGCGAGCCTGGCCGAGGCGCGGCCGGCCGGCGATCTGGTGCGGGACATCTGGGCTCACGCCGAGGCGCTGCTCGCAGGCTCGTGATCCGATCTCCCAACCCCCGCGTGTTAACCGCCTGGCCGTCCGATACTACCGGCCGCGACTGCATGGGCAACGCATCCGTCCTGGCCAGGGATCATTCCATGGAGTTTTTAGTTACCAGTGTCGGGATCGGCAACAGCGCCAATCTGGCGAGTGCCGCCGGCTTGAAACGGTGGACCTAGCCACCCGTCCCAATTTTGCCAACCCTTAAGCGCGTCTCATCAACCTTTAAGCGCGCTGGCGGTCCTGACCACCGCGTCGGCCACTGCCTTCACCGCACCGACCTGGCCTGCATCGGCGATTGAGCCGTCATCGTTAAAGCCCTTGGCGGCGCCGCTCATCGCGGATTGCTGCGGCACCACGGTGACCCCGATATTGCCGAGGATCGAGCGCAGGTGCACCAAGCCGCGCAGTCCGCCAAGCGCACCCGGTGAAGCGGAGATCAGGCCGGCGGTCTTGCCCTTATAGGCCGCCACCATGGCGTCATCGCCATCCGGCCGTGAGACCCAGTCCAGCGTGTTCTTTAGCATTGGCGCGATCGAGCTGTTGTATTCCGGCGAGGCGATGATGAAGCCGTCATGCTCCAGAAAAATCTTGCGCAGCGCCTTGGCTCCAGCGGGAACGCCTTCGCTGGCCTCAAGATCACCGTCATACATTGGCAGGCGGTGGTCGGCGAGGTCGAGCAGGGTCACCTCGGCGCCGGCTGCCTTGACCATACCAGCGGCGGCGGCAGCCAGTTTTTTGTTGTAGGACGCGCCGCGGGCGCTGCCGGCGAAAACGAGGATCTTGGGGGCGTTGGCCATATCGAGGTTCCGGGGTGTCGGTTTGAAATGGATTTAACGGCGACACAGTAAGCGCTGCATCCCTTATAGGGCAATGGGCCGCCGAATCACGTATGCAGCATCATTGCTGGCTTGCTGCAGCGCTGGGTTTCCCGCTATCTAGACGTAAGGTCAATTTTAAACCCTGCCACTCTCTTTGGAACTCAACTGATGTATGTCGTCACCGTTGAATTCGGGATCAAGCCCGGCTCCGTCGCGGCTTTCCGTCCGGCGATGCTCGAGAACGCCAAGGCCTCGGTCACTGACGAGCCGGGATGCCGACAATTCGATGTGTGTTTCGACACCGAGGACCCGAGCAAATGCTTCCTTTATGAAGTCTATGACGACCGCGCCGCCTTCGAGGTGCATCTGGCGATGGCGCATTTCAAGAGTTTCGATGCTGCCGTGGCGCCAATGCTGGACAGTAAACTCGTAAAGATCTGGGAACTTGTGCAGGGAAGCGTGTTACCATGAGCGACAATTCGGCGTCTTCGCGCTTGGCCGCAGCGACGGCACCAAGCCCTTTACCGATACGGTGATCGCCGAGATCGAACTGGGTTTCGCCCAAAAAATCGTGCAAGGTGAGGTGAATCATGGACGCTGCAATTCAAAGTTTTCTGACCGGAATCCCGTTTCTGCTGACCCATTTCGGCGTCACCGTGCTGATGCTGGTGGTTGGCGTCTTCGTTTATATGTGGATGACGCCGCATGATGAGCGGGCCCTGATTCGCGACGGTAACACGGCGGCGGCGGTCTCGCTCGCTGGCGCAGTCGTCGGGCTGGCGATTCCACTGGCGGTTTGCATGGCCAACAGCGCCAGTGTCTGGGACATCGTTCTTTGGGGTGTCGTCACCCTGGTGATCCAGATGGCCACCTTTCGGATCATTGACCTGTGGCTGCGCGATTTATCCAAGCGCATCGAGGCCGGCGAGATCGGTACCGCGGTCCTTTTAGTTTCGGTCAAGTTGGCGGTCGCACTGATCAACGCGGCGGCGATTTCGGGTTAACCGGGGCGGGGCACCCGGTGGAAATCACCCTTAAAACCGCAGTATCCCGGACTACTTTGTCTTCCAGCGCCAGCGGCGTTGGTACCGCGTAGCGGCCGACTTCCTGGATGGCGTCGGCGGGAGCATAGGCGCGGCCCGGATCGCCGATCAGAACTAACGCGCCGGCATCGGCGTGACGCCGTAACCAGGCGAGCATGCGGCCGGCCATTGGCTGCTCGTAGCAGACGTCGCCGGCCAGAACCACATCCCAGAGTGGCCCGCCGTCATTGGCCAGGACCGGCTCGTCCAGCATGTCGCGGGTGGTGATCTCGAGCCCGGATGACAGATTGTTAGCCTCGGCGTTCAGGGCGATCGCGGCGACGGCGAAGGAATCGATCTCATTTGCCGTGACATGCGCCGCCGAGGCCCAGAGCGCCGCCAATCCGGCGATACCGCCGCCCGCCGCTACATCCAGGACCCGGCGCCCGCCGACGGTGGCCGGCGTGTCGATGACGAATCGGGCCAGCGCCTGACCGCCGGCCCAGGCGAAGGCCCAAAACGGCGGCGGTACACCGGCCCTGGCAAGTTTGGTCTCGGTCATTTCCCAAAGCGCCATCGCGTCGCTCGCCAGATGCAGCGTCAACTCTGGCACGAGGGGTGGATGAGCCAGCGCGGTATTAGCTCGGATGAAGGCATTGGCGGATGTTCCAAGACTGGTGGCGCCTGGTGGCAGCATCTCAAGCCACGATGATCGCGGCGGTGACGATCAGGCCGAACAGCCGGTTCGATTTGAATTTCTCCAGGCAATCGTGGGGATTGTTTATATCAACCCGCCAGGCCTGCCAGGCCAGCTGGGTCGCCGCCGGGGCCAGGGAAAGATAGTACAACGGGCTCAGCTCGGCGCTCCAACCCATCGTCAGCAAGCCGATCATGGTCAGGCCATAGAAGCCCCAAAGGAACGGTCGGGTGCGCGCGCCGAGCGCGAGGGCCGAGGACTTTATGCCGATCATCGCGTCGTCCCCCTTGTCCTGATGCGCGTAGATCGTGTCGTAGCCGAGGGTCCAGACGATCCCGGCGGCGTAAAGCAGCAGGCAGGGAAGCGCCACCGTATCGGTGACGGCCGCCCAGCCCATGAGGGCGCCCCAATTAAAGGTCAGGCCAAGGACGAATTGCGGCCAATAGGTCACCCGCTTGAACAAGGGATAGGTGAAAACCAGGGCCAGAACCGCAACCCCCAGCATCCAACTGGTCTGATTTAGTTGCAGCAGGATCCCCAGACCGATCAGTAATTGCGCTACCAGGAATATCAGCGCTTGGCGGACGCTGATCGCACCGGCGGCGATCGGGCGATCGGCGGTGCGGGCGACCTTGCGGTCGAAATCCTGGTCCCACAGATCGTTGACCGTGCAGCCGGCGCCGCGCATCACCACTGCACCGACGCTGAACAGCAGGTAAAGCCGGGCAATTTCTAATAGATCAACGGCCTCGGGCCCAGTGCGCCAGCCGAGCGCCAGCCCCCACCAACAGGGTAGCAGAAGCAGCCAGGTACCGATTGGCCGATCCAGCCGCATCAGCCGCGCATAGGGCCGCCACGCCGCCGGTAACAGGCGGTCGACCCAGTTGTCACTCGGGATATCGCTTGCGGATGTCACCCCTTCTGCATAAACCGGCGAAGATAAGCGGGCAAGAGGCGCAATGCCGTCCACGCGCCCGAGGCCCTCGGAGGTAGCGGTGCGATGACGACTGACTACGAGACCCGGTTGTTCGTCGAGGATTGGCTTGGCGTTGGCGTCTCGGCCGTTCTGGATGCGGATCGGGCGCATTATCTGCGGAACGTGTTGCGTCTTCGGCCTGGCGCCAAGGTGGCGCTGTTCAATGGCCGGGACGGCGAATGGTTGGCCGAAATTACCGAACTGGCAAAACGATCGGCGACGCTTGGCGTGATTGAACAGCGCCGCCGACAAGGGGTCGAGGCCGATATCTGGCTCGCCTTCGCGCCGATCAAGCGGGCGCGGATCGACTTCATCGCCCAGAAAGCAACGGAGCTTGGCGCCACGGTGTTGTGGCCGGTGTTTACCCAGTTCACCGCGATGGAGAGGGTCAATCTGGGTCGGCTGCGGGCCAACGCCATCGAGGCGGCTGAGCAGTCGCGCCGGCTGAGCGTGCCCGAGGTCCGTGAGGTGGTGAGATTCGACGCCCTGCTCGACGCATGGCCTGACGACCGGCGGTTATTTTGTTGTGACGAGACCGGCGGCGGCATCCCGCTTCTCCAGGCTTTCACCAGCCCAGGGCCCGGCGGGGCGGGATTGCTGATCGGACCGGAAGGCGGTCTTGCCAAGGTGGAACTTGACCGGCTCGACAAAACACCCAATGTTTGCCGCGTGAATCTGGGGCCACGGGTCCTCCGAGCCGATACGGCGGCGCTTGCCGCTCTTGCCTGTTGGCAGGCGGCGGCGGGGGATTGGGCCGTGGGCCAGCCAGCCGAAAACAATTGAGTGCCACTCCCAACCCTTTTCATTTTCGCGAAAGCTAACGCATGTCACGTCCCCCTGACGCAGCAGGCGCCCCGATTGAGAGCAAGGCTCAACTGATCGAGGACCTAGAATCCGCCTGCACGCCGCGCGAGCATTGGCTTATCGGCACCGAGCACGAGAAATTTGCCTTCCGACTATCCGACCACACCCGGCTGCCCTATGAGGGACCGGATGGGATCGGTGAGATTCTGTCGAGGCTGGGCCGCTTCGGCTGGGAACCGATCCAGGAACAGGGCAAGACCATCGCGCTGACCATGGACGGATGCGCGATCACCCTGGAGCCGGGCGGTCAGTTCGAGCTGTCGGGGGCGCCGCTGGAAACCATTCATCAGACCTGCGACGAGGTCCATACCCACTTGGCTCAGGTCAAGGAAGTCGGCGACGAGCTTGGGGTCGGTATGCTCGGCATCGGCTTCGATCCGTCCTGGCGCCGTGATCAGGTTTCCTGGATGCCCAAGGGTCGCTACGCAATCATGAACCGATGGATGCAGGAGAAGGGCAACCTTGGCCTCGATATGATGCTGCGGACCTGCACGGTGCAAACCAATCTGGACTTTGTCGATGAAGCCGACATGGTCGAGAAATACCGGATCAGTTTGGCATTGCAGCCAGTGGCGACAGCGCTGTTCGCCAATTCGCCGTTCGAGGAAGGCAAGCCCAGCGGGTTCCTCAGCCTGCGCAGCAATGTCTGGACCGACACCGATCCCGATCGCTGCGGCATGCTGCCCTTCGTCTTCGAGGAAGGGTACGGCTTTGAGCGGCACGTGGACTACATCCTCGATGTACCGATGTATTTCGTCTATCGCAACGGCATCTACCATGACGTGGCGGGCAAGAGTTTCCGGGACTTCATGGCGGGCAAACTTGAAGGCTTCGAGGGTGAAATACCGCATATGGGCGATTGGACCGACCATATGACGACGAATTTCCCTGAGGTCAGACTGAAGAAATTTCTGGAGATGCGCGGCACCGATGGCGGCCCCTGGCGCAGCCTGTGCGCGCTGCCCGCCTATTGGGTGGGCTTGCTCTATGACGCCGACGCGCAGACCGCCGCCTGGGACATGATCAAGGATTGGACCGCCGAGGAGCAGGCCAAGATGCGCGATGACGTGCCACGCCAAGGGTTAGCGGCGCCTTTCCGTGGCGGTAGGGTCCAGGATCTTGCCAAGCAATCCCTGGCGATAGCCAACTCCGGTTTGAAACGACGCGCTAGGCTCGACTCGGCCGGAAACGACGAATCCGGCTTCCTCGACCCCCTGCGAGCCATCGCCGAGAGCGGCCTTACCCCGGCCGAGGAACTGTTGGAAGCCTACGCCACCCGTTGGGGCGGCACAGTCGATCCGGTTTACCAAGAGCTACGCTACTGACCCGGGGAACGTCCCCTGACGGCACACACCCCGACCGGGCCATCGCGCTGTCGGTAAGCGGGTTTCTCTGCGTCTCGATAATGGACGCGATCATCAAGCAGATGTCGGAGACCTATGGCGCCATGGAATTGGTGCTGTTCCGCTCGCTGTTCGGGCTGATCCCGGTCGCCGCCATGATCATGATGACCGGCCGGCTCTCGATGCTGGTGACCCGTCGACCGGGGTTGCAGGCGCTGCGTGCGATTCTGGCCACGGTGACGACGTTTCTGTTTTTTCTGTCGCTGCGATATTTGCCGCTGGGCGAGGCAGTAGCGTTGGTCTTCACCGCGCCGATCTGCCTGACCGTGCTGGCCGGCCCGGTGCTTGGCGAGAAGGTCGGGCCGAGGCGCTGGTTTGCCGTGGCGGTGGGCTTCGTCGGGGTGCTGACCATCCTGCGGCCGGGAAGCGATGTCTTCTCGCCCTATGCCTTGCTGCCAGTCTCGGCCGCCCTAACGTTCTCGTTGACCATGTTGCTGGGCCGTAAATTGGCGCTGACCGACAACAGTACGTCGATCGTGTTTTACACATCTGTCGGCGGGGTGCTGGCCAGCGCCGTCCTGGTGCCGATGGACTGGATCACGCCGCGTTTGGATCATTTGCCGTGGCTGCTGCTTATTGGGATTCTCGGCGGCGTTGGTCAATTGCTGATCGTTCAGGCGTTCCGATACGCCGAAGCCTCGATGCTGGCGCCATTCGAGTACACCTGCATCGTCTGGGCGATCCTGTTCGGCTATCTGATCTGGTCGGAACTGCCGGACCAATGGACTGTCGTCGGCGCGGCGATTGTCATCGCGTCGGGCCTGTACATCGCCCAGCGCGAGTCGCGGGCGCGGCGCGTGGGTTGATACCCTCCGTCGCGGGCCACCGCCCTAAACCTGGGTCCCGCCAACGGTGACGCCGCGCATCTTGACGGTAGGTTGGCCGACACCGACCGGCACGCCCTGGCCGTCCTTGCCGCAAGTGCCGATCCCCTCGTCGAATTTCAGGTCGGTGCCGATCATCGAGATCTTGTTCATCGCATCCGGACCATTGCCGATCAGGGTGGCGCCCTTGACCGGGGCGGTCACCTTACCGTCCTCGATCAGATAGGCCTCGCTGGCGGAGAACACGAACTTGCCGGAGACGATGTCGACCTGGCCGCCGGAGAAATTGACCGCATAGAGGCCCTTCTTTGTTGAGCGGATGATCTCTTCGGGGTCATGCTGGCCGGCAGTCATATAGGTGTTGGTCATTCGCGGCATCGGGTGATGCGCATAGCCCTGACGCCGGCCATTGCCGGTCGGTTCGTTCCCCATTAGCCGTGCGTTCTGGCGATCCTGCATATAGCCCAAGAGAATGCCGTCCTCGATAAGCACGTTGCGCCGGGACGGCGTGCCCTCGTCATCGACGGTGATCGAGCCGCGCCGGTCCGCCATGGTGCCGTCATCGACTACGGTGACGCCGGGAGAGGCGACCCGCTGGCCGACCATGCCGGTAAAGGTCGAGGTTTTCTTGCGGTTGAAATCTCCCTCGAGACCATGCCCGACCGCCTCGTGCAGCATCACGCCGGGCCAGCCGGGGCCAAGCACGACTTCCATCTCGCCGGCCGGGGCCGGGGTAGCGTCAAGATTGACCAGGGCGATTCTCAACGCTTCGTCGACCTGGGCCTGCCAATTCTCGGGATCGATATAGCGGTCATAGCCAAGCCGCCCGCCGACCCCAGTACCGCCGCTCTCCATGCGATCGCCGTCGCCGACCACGACAGAGACGTTGAGCCGAACCAGTGGCCTGATATCGGCGACCCGCTCGCCACCAGCGCGCAGGATCTGGATTGCCTGCCAGGAGCCGGCAAGCGACGCCGAGACTTGGCGGATCCGTTGATCCTTGGCCCGGGCATAGGCGTCGATATCCTGCAGCAGCTTGACCTTGGCGGCAAATTCCATCCCACCTATCGGGTTCTCGTCAGTGTAGAGCGTTTGGTTGGTGCGAGCTGGACCGTCGGCCGCGGTGCCGCCATGGCCGGCCTGGACCGCCTTGACGGTTTGCGCCGCGCGCCGGATTGCTGCTTCGGAAAGATCGGCAGCATGGGCGTAACCCCGCGCCTCGCCGACGATGGCGCGCAGACCGAAGCCTTGGGTGGTGTCGAAGGACGCGGTCTTTAACCGGCCGTCATCGAAGGCGAAGCTCTCGGACTGGCGGTATTCCAAATACAACTCGCCATCATCGGCGCCGGCCAACGCGTCATCGACGATTCGTCTGACCTGGACTTGATCGAGGCCGGCGCGTCCATAAAAAAGCTCGTCAGTGATGCTGAGGTCGGTCATGTGCTGATCTTTCGTGCCGCGGCATTGGGTAGGAAACGATTTCTCTCGATACCATAGGGCGCGAACAACGTGGAAGTCAGCAACGGTTTATCTTAGACTATCGCTAATCGGCTGTTAGAGATGATTTGGCGCGACTTTTCGCTGCGCAAAACCGGCTTGTGAGTGAAGCAGCCTGGGGGTAGGGTCTCGCCGAGCACGGTGGGAGCCGTGGATGGCGTGTGTTCAGTGGTTTGCCCAGTGCAGTTTGCTGGCGACCTCCGGAAGCGGCGTGGGACGGAGTCATGAGAGTCGAGATGGAACAACTCAAACATTTCGTTGTAAACGCCGGGAGGTCTCTCGGGCTTTCGCTGGCGATATTCCTGGTGACGATATCAGGTGCCATGGCATCCCTGGCGAAGCCCTGGCAACTGGGGACGCAAGACCCAGTCAGCCCGGTGGCGGTGCGGATCTTCGAGTTTCATGATTATCTGCTGGTGTTGATCACCATCATCACGCTCTTCGTGCTCGGGTTGATGGTCTATGTCTGCATTCGGTTCAGGGCTTCGCGAAACCCAACCCCGTCACGGACGACCCACAACACGTTGATCGAGATTCTCTGGACGGCGGTGCCGGTGATCATTTTGGTGATCGTCGCGGTACCGTCCTTCCAGACGCTGTATTACGGCGACCGGACCTACGAGCCGGACATGACCATCAAGGTGACGGCCAATCAATGGTACTGGACCTATGAATATCCGGACCAGGATATCACCTTCGACAGTTATATGATTCCGAAGGAAGAGATCGACCCGGCGACTCAGACCTATCTGCTGTCCGTGGATAACCCTCTGGTGGTGCCGGTGGGTAAGAAAATTCAAATTCTGGTGACCAGTAACGACGTGATGCATTCCTTCTTCGTCCCGTCGGCGGTTGTGCAAATCTACGGCATGATCGGGCGGATCAACGAGACCTGGATGCAGATCGACAAGGAAGGCACGGTCTTCGGCCAGTGCAACCAGATCTGTGGCATCGATCATTCCGGCATGCCAATCGCGGTAAAGGCAGTCTCGCCAGAGGCTTATGCCACCTGGTTGGCTGAAGCCAAAATCAAGTTCGCTGCCGCTCCGGCGCCCATCCGGGTCGCCGGCGGCACGGTTAACGAATAAGCAGCGGGGAAGACACCATGAGCGCGGCCCACGCCCACGAACACGACGAGCACGCCCACGGCACCCCAAAGGGGTTCCTGCGCTATCTCTATTCCACGAATCACAAGGACATCGGTACGATGTACCTAATCTTCGCCGTACTGGCGGGGCTGATCGGTGGAGGGATCTCCATCTATATGCGGATGGAGCTGCAGAATCCTGGCGTTCAATACATGGAAAGTGGCCACGTCTGGAACGTCTATGTGACGGCCCATGGTCTGATTATGGTGTTCTTCGTGGTTATGCCTGCATTGATAGGCGGGTTTGGTAACTGGTTCGTGCCGCTGATGATTGGCGCGCCGGACATGGCTTTTCCGCGGATGAACAACATTAGCTTCTGGCTGCTGATCCCGGCCTTTGCGCTTTTGTTCTTGTCGATGTTCGCCGATGGCGGGGCCGGGGTTGGATGGACGATCTATCCGCCGATGTCGGGCAAGGTTGGTACGCCAGGTCCGTCCATGGACATGGCGATCCTGTCGCTGCATCTGGCGGGTGCGTCCTCTATTCTGGGCGCCGCCAATTTCATCACCACGATTTTCAATATGCGCGCGCCGGGCATGACCCTGCACAAGATGCCGCTATTCGCTTGGTCGATCCTGATCACCGCGTTTCTGCTGCTGCTGGCCCTGCCGGTTTTGGCGGGCGCGATTACGATGCTACTGACCGACCGGAACTTCGGCACCACCTTCTTCGTGCCATCCGGCGGCGGCGACCCGATCCTGTTCCTGCATCTGTTCTGGTTCTTCGGGCATCCCGAGGTCTACATCATGATCCTGCCGGCCTTCGGCATCGTCAGCCATGTGATCTCGACGTTCTCCCGCAAACCGGTGTTCGGTTATCTGGGCATGGCCTATGCCATGGTCTCGATCGGCTTTGTTGGTTTCATCGTCTGGGCGCATCACATGTACACGGTGGGGCTAGATGTTGATACCAAGGCCTATTTCACCGCCGCGACGATGGTCATCGCGGTCCCGACGGGGGTGAAGATCTTTTCGTGGATCGCCACCATGTGGGGCGGATCGCTTAAATTCGAGATCCCGATGTTGTGGGCGCTCGGCTTTATCTTCCTGTTCACCGTTGGCGGCGTCACCGGCGTGGTTTTGGCCAATGCCGGCGTCGATATCATGTTGCACAACACCTATTACGTGATTGCACATTTCCATTATGTGCTGTCGCTGGGGGCGGTGTACGGCATCTTCTGCGGCTTCTACTACTGGTTTGCGAAGATGACTGGCTATACCTACCATCAAGGACTGGCCCAGGTGCATTTCTGGGCCACCTTCATCGGCGTCAATTTGACCTTCTTCCCGATGCATTTTCTGGGGCTGGCCGGAATGCCGAGGCGCTATATCGACTACCCGGAAGCCTTGCACGGTTGGAACCAGGTAGCCTCCTATGGTTCCTATATCGCTGGCATCGGCACGCTGATCTTCGTGGTCATGGTCCTTGAAGCCTTCATGAGCAAGCGCCAGGCTGAAGACAATCCTTGGGGTGAGGGGGCGACGACACTGGAATGGACGCTATCGTCGCCGCCGCCGTTCCATACTTATGAGGATTTGCCTCGGATCAAATAATCCGCTGCGGTTGAACTCGGTCGGTGGAATTGGGCCGACTGAACTAGGGGGAAAAACGATCGTGGCTGACACATCGATCGGCGCACAATCGGCGGCGCGAGCCGCCGGTTCCGTCTTGACGGCGCTCATCGACTTCACCGCGCTGCTCAAGCTGCGGGTGATGTCGCTGGTGGTGTTCACCGGATTCGTCGGACTGTATCTGGCGCCAGAGTCGGTGCATCCGGTTCTCGAGGCGATCGCCATACTTTGTATTGCGATCGGCGCCGGCGCGGCGGGGGCGATCAATATGTGGTATGATCGCGACATTGACGCGATCATGACGCGCACTCAAAATCGGCCGATACCGGCGGGATTGGTCGGCGCCGAGGAAGCGCTGACCTTCGGCGTCGTCCTGGCTGGCGGCTCGGTCATGGTGATGGGGTTGGCAGTGAATTGGCTGGCTGCCGGGTTGCTGGCGTTGACCATCGGATTCTACGTCTTCGTATACACCATGTGGCTAAAGCGCCGGACACCGCAGAACATCGTCATCGGCGGCGCCGCCGGGGCGCTACCGCCGATCATCGGTTGGGCGGCGGTTACCGGAACGGTCACCCTGGAATCGATTGCTCTGTTCGCCATCATCTTCATCTGGACGCCGCCGCATTTCTGGGCGTTGTCCCTGTATCGCAGTGACGACTACCGGGCTGCCGGCGTGCCAATGCTGCCGGTGGTCGCCGGCCGGCGCGAGACGCAGAAACAAATCCTCATCTACAGCTTGATCCTGGCTCCCCTGGGCTTGGCACCCTATGCGCTGGGGACGGTTGGCCTCCTATACGGGGTGGCGGCCGGGGTGCTCGGGGTGGTCTTCGTGTTAGCCGCCTGGCGGGTTTGGCGCGAGGCATCGGACAGGCGCTGCAAACAGCTGTTTGGTTATTCGATACTCTATCTCTTCCTCATCTTCCTCGCGCTGATCGTCGACCGGGCGGTTGGCATGGCGAGCCCCTCTTGGATTGGGTCATGAGCAGATGAGCGAGCCGGAAAACCAAGCCGCCCCGATCCGCGCCGCCGATATGCTTCGCCGCATGCGCGGGCGGAATCTCGCCATGCTCGGCGCGATCTTCGCGTGCAGTGCGTTATTCTATCTGATCACCATTCTAAGAATGTTCTGATCATGACCGACGGGACCCAAATATCCAGCCACGCTGGAAAGAACCGCAATGCCAGGACATTGGCGGTGTTGGCGGTGCTAATTGCCGGTATGGGCGGTCTCACCTATGCGTCGGTCCCGTTGTATCAACTGTTCTGTCAGGTCACCGGCTATGGTGGCACGACACAGGTCGCGGCCCAAAAATCCGAGACGGTGATTGACCGGGTTGTGAAAGTTCAATTCGACGGCACGGTAAACCCGGCCTTGGCTTGGTCGTTCAAACCGGCCCAGCGTTCGATCCGTTTGAAAGTAGGCGAGAACGGTTTGGCCTTCTATCGGGCGCGAAACAACAGTGATGAAACCATCGTCGGAACGGCGAGCTTCAACGTGACACCCGATAAGGTGGGCTTGTATTTCAACAAGGTCGAATGTTTCTGTTTCACCGAGCAGGTGTTGAAGCCAGGCGAAGAAGTTGACATGCCGGTAAGCTTCTTCATCGACCCGGAAATTGCCGATGATCCCAACTTAGATGATGTGACGACGATAACGTTGTCGTACACATTCTTCCGGGCGGAAGATCAGTCAGCAGGAGAGGTCGTCGCGCAGGCGAACGCGGGTAATTTAGTAGGCGATGTTGCCGGTGGCACCATCACCGTGGACCGGGCGACAAATTGGGGTATTGTTTGGGGGGTCGCCGAGGCGACCGTTGAAAGAAAGAGGAAGCTATGAGCGGCGGACACACTCACTCCTATCATCTCGTGGAGCCAAGCCCCTGGCCGGTGGTTGGCGCCATGGCGACCTTCATTCTGGCCATCGGTGGGATCATGTTCATGCATGAAATGCCCTTCGGTGGTCCAATCGCGATCGTCGGTTTTCTGCTGATCCTATTTATGATGTTCATGTGGTGGCGCGATGTGATCAAGGAGGCCGAGTATCAGGGCCATCACACGCCGATCGTCCAGATTGGCATGCGCTATGGGATGATCCTGTTTATCTCCTCGGAGGTGATGTTCTTCCTGGCGTTCTTTTGGGCATTCTTTGACGCCTCGCTTTATCCCGATACCGGGGTCTGGCCACCCGCTGATGTCGTGCCGTTCGAGGCGTTCGATATCCCGCTGATCAACACGTTGATCCTGCTGTTGTCAGGCTGCACGGTCACCTGGGCGCACGCGGCGTTGCTCAAGGGCGACCGGAAAAACCTGATTAGAGGCCTGGGCATCACGATCATTCTCGGCGCTGCTTTCACTGCGCTGCAGGCCTATGAATACGACCACGCCTCCTTCGGCTTCACCGACGGTATCTACTCATCGACGTTCTATATGGCGACGGGTTTCCATGGCTTTCATGTGATCGTTGGCACCTGCTTCCTGACCGTTTGCTGGTTCCGGGCGCGGGCTGGCCACTTCACGCCCGAGCATCACTTTGGTTTCGAGGCGGCGGCTTGGTACTGGCATTTTGTTGATGTCGTGTGGTTGTTCCTGTTCATCTGCGTTTACTGGTGGGGTGGACCATAGCAGTCTAACCGAGACGGGTCGGATCCGGCTGGGCAACGCAAGATGAGGAGCCGGATGGGTCCGGCTCCGCTGCTGTAAGCCACTACCCGCAACTGTTGGTTTTCTCGACCGGACTGTCCTGCCGTTTCCCGCTCTGTAGCCAGGGGCCTTGTTCCAGGGCTATTTGACCGTTGCGAGACCCGCGGGGTCTGCGGTTTGGATCTGTCCAAAGAAGACAGCGGCGACGGCCTGGCAGTTTTCATTATCTTTATCCTCGGCGCCACGGTAGTACCGCTCGCGCTATGGGCCGAGGCGCGCCTGGAACCCCCATTGTGGCTTCATGCCATCGTGTGGTCGGTGGTCATCCTGGGCGGTACGCTGGCGCTATTGCGCCCCCTCAAGGCGATAATGGTCGCCCTGTAATATCGCCACCGACCTCCCGGACAATAGCGCCGGACAAGGCCAGTGGGACGAAAGGACCACGCTACCCATGCCCGCATGGCGCCGTTTCCGCCCGACCCTCTGGCCAACCCTGTTCACTGTTCCAGCATTGTTGGTACTGATCGGTCTTGGGACCTGGCAGGTCGATCGACTGCAATGGAAATCCCATCTGATCGGGACCTTTGACGCCCGTATGGCTGAGGCCCCGGTGCCACCGCCGGTGGCGATTGAAGATATGGAGAAATGGCGGTTCCGCCGTGTCGAACCGCAGGGTGTGTTTCAGCACACCAAGGAAATTCTGCTAACCGGGCGCACCTTTGAGGGCAGCGCCGGTTTCCACGTCCTCACCCCCCTATTGCTGAAAGACGGTCGGATTGTCATCGTCAATCGCGGCTGGGTGCCGGAAAAACTCCACAACCGCGACAGCCGGCCGGAGACCCTGCCTCAGGGGCTGCAGACGATCCAGGGCATTGTGCGGCAGGATAAGCGTCGCGGGACATTCGTGCCGGATAACGAACCGCAAAACGAGGTGTGGCTTTATGTCGATACCGAGCAGATGGCCAAACACCGGGAAATCTATCCGGTTGCGCCCTACTACGTGGACGCAATCCGCCCACCCGGCCCCTATGTCCTGCCGATTGGCGCCAGCACCATGGTCGCCGTGCGCAACGAGCATCTGCAATATGCCCTGACCTGGTATCTCCTGGCCGCGACTCTGTTAGTGATCTACGTGATCTATCACTATCGCCCCGAGGACGACCTTGCCGGCGGCAGCGACGGAGGAGAGAGCGAGGCATGAGCACTGATCCCGTATCGTCATCCTATCAAGCCTTGCATGAGCGGTTTCGGCGAATTGCCGCGTTGGACGACGCGCTATCGGTTCTGTCTTGGGATCGTCAGACGATCATGCCGTCGGGCGGCGGCGCGGCCCGGGCCGAACAGATCGCCACCCTCCAGGTTCTAAGGCACGAGGCGATGACTGCCGACGATATGGCGGATCTGATCGACGCCGCTGCGGCGGAGGCCTTGGATGACTGGCGGGCGGCGAATGTCCGCGAGATCCGCCGCGCCCATGGCCATGCGACCGCCCTGTCCGGTGCCTTGGTCGACGCCCAGTCCCGAGCTGCGGCGGCTTGCGAGACGGTTTGGTTGACCGCGCGTCCGGCTAATGATTTTGCTGCCCTTGTCGAACCGTTGGACGCCCTGCTCGCGCTTACCCGCGAGGTGGCGGCGGCCAAGGCCGATGCGCTTGGTAAAACCGCGTATGATGCGCTGCTCGATCAGTATGAGCCGGACGGCTTGGCTGAACGGATAGACTCGCTGTTCGGGAGGCTGGAGCCTGCGCTGCAAAGCCTCCTGCCGGAAGTCCTGGAACATCAGGCGCGGAACGGTTTCCAGTCGACGGCGACCGAGATTTCCATCGACCGGCAACGGGCGCTTGGCTTGGAGGTGATGCAAACTCTCGGTTTCGAGTTCGAGCATGGCCGGCTCGACACCAGCGCCCATCCATTCTCCGGCGGGGTGCCGGACGATGTCCGGATTACCACCCGTTATGACACCGCCGATTGGGCCGGCAGTCTGATGGGGGTAATCCATGAGACGGGGCATGCGCTGTATGAGCGCGGCTTGCCAAAAGCCTGGCGCGGTCAGCCGGTCGGCGCAGCGCGGGGGATGACCATCCATGAGAGCCAATCTTTGTTGATGGAGATGCAGGTCAGCCGGTCCCGGGCGTTTCTGGATCACGCGGCCCCCCGGATCCGCGAGGTGTTCGATGTCGAGGGCGAGGCGTGGCGGGCGCAACCGCTGTATCAGGCGACCACCCGGGTCTCGCGCAGTCTGATCCGGGTCGAGGCGGATGAGCTGACTTATCCGTTCCACGTGATCCTGCGCTATCGGTTGGAACGGGCAATGCTCGCCGGTGACCTTGCCATCGCCGATCTGCCGGGCGCATGGAATGATGGGCTGGAGGCCAGCTTGGGAATCCGGCCGCCAGACGATCGCCAGGGATGTTTGCAGGATATTCACTGGTATGACGGCGCTATCGGCTATTTTCCGACCTACACTATGGGCGCATTGGCGGCGGCGCAGCTATTCGCAGCCGCCCGCTCGGCGTTGGGCGATCTGGATGAACAGATTGCACGTGGGGATTTCACCCCGTTACTGGCCTGGTTGCGAGAAAACGTGCATCGCTGGGGCAGCTATTACGATACCGACGCGCTGCTGCAACAGGCGACAGGCGCGCCGTTATCGGAGGACGCGTTCCTCCTTCACATCCGCAACCGCTATCTCGGCCAGAATTAAACCATCAGTCCAGGTGGTTTTGATGGGCCGGCCGAGGCGTCTCACCGGTATAGCGTATGCGCGGCCGGTCCCGCCTCGTCAAAAAAATGCTGCAAACGCCAGGATTTTCCCGTCATAGTGCGGGCCTTGTAAAGCCATTAGGCCAGCGATCACCACATTGTAGAGACTTGCCCCCGGTCGAGGCGACGCCGCGACCCGCGCGCCGCCGTTCTGAAATTCGTTCTTGCCAGATTTGGTGCCCGTGACGACAACCGGGTCGCCGGCTGGACACCAATATCGAATTTTATACCGCGTTGCTGTTGGAGGCGGTGGCATGGATCGCCGGTTCTGCACCCCGCTATTCGCCGCCGGCCGGATGCTTGGCTGGAACGCACATGTCATGGAGCAGCAGCTGGTCGGTCGGCTGATCCGGCCGCTAGCGCGTAAGGTCTACTCCGCCGCCGATATGATCGCCGAGGATGCGGGCGACCTCTTCGGCGGTCTTGCCGAGCTTGCGGTCCTCAACCACTTCGGCGCCAAGCGGCGAGGCTTCGACCATGCTGTAGATTTTGGCGGCGCCAATAAACATCTCACCCGGCAGACCGCCATCGACATGGGTTTTGGAGATCTCCTCCATCTCGCCGACCCAACGATAGGCCTTGGGGCACATATCCGGCAGGCCGCGCTCCAGATGTCGGAGCAGATCCTTCTGGCTGGACCCGAGTTCCACCATCAACGCCTCTTCGACCCCCTCGAGGCGGGCGGTGACCATCGAATGAATGCCGATCGCGGTCAGCCCCTTGGTCAGCGCCGCATAACACATCTTAATCGCTGAGCCGGCCCCGATCCCATCGCCGAGGACCCGAAAATCAAGGCCGGTCTGGTTAAGAATCACCAATTCTCCGGCCTGCGGGCCGGAGATATAAAGTCGGGGCGTGCTCTTCGACCCCGGGCGCGGCGGGCCGCCGATGATGCCGCCATCAATGAAATCGAATCCGGCGGCTTCGGCCACCGCCGCGGCCGTGCGTCCGGTACCCGGTGCGACCGCGTTTAGATCGACGATCATCGGCCGGCCGGAATGCGCTGGGGCCAGGGAGGCTAATGTCTCGACAAAGCCCAGGGCCCGGTCCGGGCGCATGATCGAGAGAATGACATCAGCTTGCCCGAGGAGGTAGCCAAGCCCACCGATATCTTCGATTCCGGCGGCTTTCGCTAAGCCGCGGGTACGCTGGGAACGGCCCTCCAGCGCCGAAACGGTACGATACCCCGCCTCGGCTAAAACCCGGCCGATGCCATGGCCCATATCGCCGGGGGATTGGATCGCGATGGTTTTGATAGCCATGGTCTGCCTCCTAAATTGTCTATTTAGGCCATTGTTGCAAGAACCAGGGGCCATCGCTAGAGTGCGCCCGGTCCGGGCGAAATGAATTTGTCGGGTAAATTACAGGCGGTGGTTTGCCCTCTGAATAATTAAATTCCAGGCTGATTTACGATCGATCTTGATCAACGGCTGGCTGGATCAGGTTCGCGCTTGGTCGCGCTCACTAAATGGAGATGTCCGTGCGTTATGTCAGCACGCGCGGGGCGGCGCCGGAACTTGGTTTCGACGAGGCTCTGCTGACCGGTCTTGCTCGCGATGGCGGGCTCTACGTGCCTAAATCCTGGCCACGGTTTTCCGCGTCCGAGATCCGGTCGATGAGAGGCCTTGGCTATGCCGAACTTGCGACCCGGATCATGGCGCGGTTCATCGGTGGATCGATTTCCGAGGATCGGTTGCGGCGGCTAGTGCACGACACCTACAGCAGCTTCGACCATCCCGCCGTGGCGCCACTGAAGCAGCTAGATGGCGGGCTGTGGCTGATGGAGCTGTTCCATGGCCCGACTCTGGCGTTCAAGGATTTTGCGATGCAAATTCTCGGGCGTTTGTTCGATGACGTCCTGCAGCGGCGCGGTGAGCGGTTGACGATTGTCGGCGCGACCTCCGGCGATACTGGTTCGGCGGCGATTGAGGCCTGCCGGGGTCGCGATGCCGTCGATGTTTTCATTCTGTTTCCCAAGGGCCGGGTTTCGCCGGTTCAGCAGCGCCAGATGACGACGGTCGATGCACCGAACGTGCATGCCATCGCCATGGAGGGCACGTTCGACGATTGCCAGGACATGGTGAAAGCACTGTTTAACGATCTGGCGTTTCGCGATCGCTACCGCCTTTCGGCGGTTAACTCGATCAACTGGGCCCGGTTGTTGCCGCAGATCGTCTACTATTTCTGGGCGGCGCTGGCCCTGGGGGCGCCGGACCGCAAGGTCGCGTTCACCGTGCCGTCGGGAAATTTCGGCAATGTGTTCTCGGCCTATGCGGCCCGGGCGCTGGGTTTGCCGATTGAGAAGCTGGTGGTCGCCACCAACGCCAATGATATTCTGTCGCGGTTCTTCAATTCCGGGACGATGGAGATCCGCGGGGTCAAGCCGTCGCTCTCGCCGAGCATGGATATCCAGGTCTCCAGCAATTTTGAGCGCTTATTGTTTGACCTTTACGATCAGGACGGCGCAGTGACCGGCCGAACCCTTGATAGCTTTCGCCAGACCGGCAGCTTTAGCGTCTCCCAGGCCATGTTCGGTCGAGCCCGTGCGCTGTTCCAGGCGACCGGCGTCGACGATATGGCGACCCTGGACCGGATCCGGGCGATCTATGCGGCGACCGGGGAGGTCCTCGACCCGCACAGCGCGGTCGGGATCGAGGCGGCGTTCCGGATGCGTGCCGCCGGAAGCCTGGACGCCGAGGCGCCGGTTATCTCCATCGCCACGGCGCATCCGGCGAAATTCCCGGACGCGGTAGCCGATGCCATCGGCACACGCCCCGCCCTGCCGCCGCGAATGGCGGATTTAATGGACCGAGAGGAGCATGTAACGGTGCTGGCAAATGATTATGAAATCGTCTCGGGCTATATTGCTCGCCACACTAATGCGCGCGAGGAGGTAGCATGAGTACCGCTGATCCGGTGACCGGAACTGGCCTTGGCTTTACCGAACTGGCCAATGGTATCCGCATTGTTAGTGACCCGATGTCTACGGTGGAAAGTGTTTCGCTTGGGGCCTGGTTCGGCGTCGGCGCCCGCAATGAGGCGCCGCAGGTTAACGGAGTCGCCCATTTCCTTGAGCACATGGCCTTTAAGGGCACCAAGCGGCGTGGACCCCGTGATATCGCCGAGGAAATCGAGGCGGTGGGCGGGCATCTCAACGCCTATACCTCGCGCGAGCAGACGGCGTATTACGCCAAGGTGTTGAAAAACGACGTTGGCCTGGCGGTGGATATCCTTGGCGATATTCTGCAGAACTCCACCTTCGAGGAGGCAGAGTTGGCGCGTGAGCGCACGGTGATCTTGCAGGAAATCGGCCAGGCGGCGGATACTCCCGACGACATCATTTTCGATCTATTTCAGGAGGTCGCTTATCCGAACCAGGCGCTTGGCCGGCCGGTGCTTGGCCGCGCCGAGGTGGTTGGCGAGATGTCGCGAGACGCCATTGTCGACTTTATCGGCTCGAACTACGGCGGCGACCGGATGATCTTCGCTGCGGCCGGTAATGTCGATCACGACACCCTGGTCGCCAGTGTCGAGGCCGGCTTTGGTGGATTGCCGAAAAGACAACTCGCCGCTGTCGAGCCGGCCCGTTATGCCGGTGGTGAGCTGCGTGAGGAAAGGGATCTGGAGCAGGTTCATCTGATCCTCGGCTTCCCCGGCGTCAATTTCCATGATCCGGATTTCCACGCTCAGCAAGTGTTCTCGGTGCTGCTTGGTGGTGGCATGTCCTCGCGATTGTTTCAGGAAATTCGCGAGAAAAGAGGCCTGGTCTATTCGATCTATTCCTTCACCTCGGCTTATCATGACGATGGCTTGCTCGGCATTTATGCCGGCACCGGCGAGGATCAGGTCACCGAATTAGTGCCGGTGGTTTGCGAGGAATTGGCGAAACTCACCGATGCTGACCTTGAGGCCGAAGTGATCCGCTCGCGGACCCAGATGAAATCGGGCCTGCTGATGAGCCGCGAGACGACCTCGAACCGTTGCGAGCAGATAGCCCAGCATATGTTGGTCTATGGCCGGGTCATGCCGGTCGACGAGATCGTCGCCAAGGTGGACGCGGTCGATGCTGACGCGGTGCGCCGGGTCGCCCGGCGCTTGCTGGAGGGAAAACCAACCCTGACGGCGATAGGTCCACTCTCCAAGTTGGAATCCTATGACACGATTTGCGGTCGTCTAGGGTAGGGCGGCGAACGGATCAACCGTGAATGTAATCGCATTGGCGTTAAAATGCGCTTGCACGACTGCCCCCACATTCGGCAAAATGTGGATAGCTTCAGGCGCTGGGTGAGGCATCGTGGTTCTAACCTTCTTTCCGTCGGCGCGTACCGAGCCCAAGGTCATGCTGCCTCGGCTCTATTTGCGCCCCCCGGTGCGGTCCGATTGGGCTCCCTGGGCCGAGCTTCGGGCCGAGAGCCGTGAGTTCCTGGTGCCATGGGAGCCTACTTGGCCTGATGACGCGTTGACCAAATCCGCCTTCCGCCGACGGCTTGCCCGCTACTCTGAGGATTGGAGTCGGGATCTCGGTTATTCGTTCTTCATCTTCCGGCGTGTCGACGATGCAATCGTTGGTGGGATCACCATCGCCAATGTCCGCCGCGGCGTTGCCCAGACCTGTTCGTTCGGCTATTGGGTCGGCAAGCGTTATGCCCGCCAAGGCTATATGACCGAGGCGGTGCACGGGGCCTGCACTTTTGTCTTTGATCAATTGTCGCTACACCGGGTCGAGGCGGCATGCCTGCCGATCAACGAGCCGAGCAAAGGCGTGCTGCGCCAATCCGGCTTCCGCTATGAGGGCTTGGCGAAACGTTACCTGAAGATTGACGGACACTGGCAGGACCACATGCAATTCGCGTTGTTGCGTGAAGAGTTCTACCCGAACCTGGGCAATTAACTCCCCTTCAGGCGCAGCAGGCGTCGCCTTGCTGAATCGGCGGGCAGGGGACGGTGCCGTAGGAACAGTAGACACAGCAATCACCGGGTTTCGGCTTGAGCACCACCGCACAGCCCTTGCAGTCGTAAAAATACTGGCAGGCATCGGTGGGCATGACCTCGGTCTCGGCCTGGCCGCAGTTCGGGCAGGTGATGGTGGAGCGCAGTTCTATCACAAACCCTCGTCTCGGTTGCGGCGCGAGAATGCCCAGAAGGTAAACGCTGCGAAGAACACCAGCACGGGAATTAAAATAGGGTCGAGCCGGGGAATCAAGCTCGCCATTCCCAACGCCGTCAACGCAATCACCAGGATCGGCGTGAAACAGGACAGGGCCGCAAGAACGGTCCCGGTGATCCCGACGCGCAGAAGCAGTTTATTCGTCATCCCCCAATATAGCCCGGCTCCCCCGCCACCACCAATAGCCGGGTCGATATAGGCGCTACCGGTGACGCAGTAGTGATTGCCACACTGGCAAACCGCCGGTCTTTTAGGGGGAGATGAGTAGAGGTGCTCGACCGTGAAACACTCTCTCAGGGGTTGTCCCGGTCCTATTATCCCGCCGCAGGGCGGGATGGCTGGCGATTGAGCCTTCATCGCGCCATGATACCGACGCAACGGGTCGTGCGGGCCTACGTCTCCAACATCACCTGAATAGCGGCGCTGGCGATCACCGCGATATCGCCGGCCGCTTCGTCCGGCACGTCGAGACCACCCTTGACCACCTCGACGGTGACGACGCCGACCGGCAGCGAGGCTTTGACCGCCGCGGCGTCGACCTCATCCGGCTTTTGGACGCCGATGGTGACGTTGACGAACAGCTTGGACTTGTCAATGCCCAGGGTTCTGACGAAGCTGAGCGAGCTGTGATGCAGAGCGTCCTGGACCGCCCGGAGCGACGCCTTGGTGTAATCGCCGCCGTGCAGATCGTTACCCATACCCATTTCCAGTATGGCGCGTTTCAAGGTCATGATGCGGCGCCCCCGATACCAAGGCCGGGCGGAATGTCGAGGTAGACCACGGCGGCGGCATGGGCGACCAAGGTGGCGTCGGCGCGCGCCGGGTTCTTGATCTCCAGCCCACCCTCGACGCAGGTGACCGTGCCAGTGCCATGTGGCAGCACCGCCAGCACCTGGGCTTTGTCGACCTGGTCCGGTTTCGGCACGCCGATGGTGACCTCGACCCGCATCGAGTCGGTCGCCAGACCAACGATATCGGCGATCCCCAGTGAGTTGTGCCAGAGCGCATCGCGAAGTGCCCGGACGGCGGCCTTGGTGTGATCGGTGCCTCGGATATCGGTGCCCATGCCGATTTCCAACACCATGCGTGTCCATGCCATGGGGTTTCTACCTTCGAGGTTGAATCGCGGGGTTGGTTATTGAACGCCAACAGGGTACGCAGCCGAACCGAGCGATGCTAGCCCGCATTTCGCACTACAGCCCGAACAAATACGGGAGGCCCGCCCCAATGGCTGCCGTCACCCCGCCGGAGGGCGGGGCCCATTCCGGACGCGGGGATCACGGCCTCGCCGGTTCAGAACTTTCCACACCACCACTTTGCAGCCGCCGACGGCATGGGCCCCGCACTACGGCGGGATGACGGCTGGGATAGAGTGTTTCACGATGTGCGTGTTGGTGCGCTTCAACAGCCCCCAACGACCGGCTGCGTGTTAAAGCTTGGTGTGCTTCAACCGCAGGGCGTTCGATATCACCGAGACGGAGCTGAGGCTCATCGCCGCCGCTGCCATCATCGGGCTCAGCAACAGGCCGAGAACCGGATACAGCACTCCCGCCGCGATCGGTACCCCGAGGGCGTTATAGGCAAAGGCGAAGAACAGGTTCTGGCGGATGTTCCACATCGTCGCCCGACCCAGCCGGATCGCCCGGACCAGACCGTTGAGATCACCGCGCACCAGGGTGACGCTGGCGCTTGCCATCGCGATATCGGCGCCGGTACCCATGGCGACGCCGACATCCGCCTGGGCCAGAGCCGGCGCGTCGTTGATCCCGTCGCCGGCCATGGCGACCACCTTGCCTTCGGCCTGCAGGAGCTGGATAATCGCGTATTTATCTTCCGGTAGGAGATCCGCCTCAATCCGGGTGATGCCGAGCTTTTTGCCGACGACGGCGGCGGTCGCGGCGTTGTCGCCGGTCAACATGATCACCTCAATGCCGGCCGCGTGCAGGGCCGACAGCGCCTCGGGCGTGGTTTCCTTGATCGGATCGGCGACCACCAGCAGCCCGGCTAATTTACCGTCAACCGCCGCAAACATCGCCGAGGCACCGGTCGAGCGATGGGCGCCAGCCTGTTTAACCAGGGCTTTGTTTGGAATCCCATGGGCGTCGAGGAACTGTGCATTACCAAGCAGCAGGGTTCGACCCTCGACGGTTCCTTGGACGCCCTGGCCGGTTACCGAGGTGAAATCCCCCGGCGTGTCAGGAAGCGAGATGCCCCGCGCCTCGGCGCCGTCGACGATGGCGCTGGCCAGTGGATGCGAGCTGCCACGCTCCAGCCCGGCGGCGAGGCGAAGGAATTCCGCTTCCTCGAATCCCGGCGCTGGTATCGCAGCGACGAGCACCGGCCGGCCTAGGGTCAGCGTACCGGTCTTGTCGACGACAACGATGTCGACCTTGGCTAGCTGCTCCAATGCCTCGGCGTTGCGGATCAGGACACCGGCCTCGGCGCCTCTGCCGGAGGCGACCATGATCGACATCGGCGTCGCCAGGCCGAGCGCACACGGGCAGGCAATGATCAGCACCGAGACGGCGGCGATCAACCCATGCGCCACCGCTGGCGGCGGCCCCCAGATCGACCAAGTGGCGAAGGCGACTAACGCCGAGGCGACCACCGCCGGGACAAAGTAGCCGGCGACCCGGTCCGCCAGAGCCTGGATTGGCGCGCGGGAACGCTGGGCGTCGGTGACCAATTGCACGATCCGCGATAGCAGCGAGTCGGCGCCAACCTTTTCCGCTTGAATGACCAGCGACCCGTTGCCGTTCAGGGTGCCACCAATCACCGCGTCCCCGACCGCCTTCTCCACGGGAAGCGGCTCGCCGGTCACCATCGATTCATCGACTGAGCCCCGCCCTTCCAGCACGATGCCGTCAACCGGCATGCTGTCGCCGGGGCGCACCCGAAGCCGACCGTCGGTCAGGATGGTCTCCAGAGCGACTTCGCTGTCGCTGCCATCTTCATTGATCTGGAGCACGGTCCTTGGCGTCAGATCCAGCAGCGCCCGCAACGCGCCGCTGGTTTGCTCGCGGGCCCGCAACTCCAGCACCTGGCCAAGCAAAACCAGGGTGATTATCACCGCCGAGGCCTCGAAATAGAGGCCGACGGCGCCGGACTCGTCACGAAATGACGCGGGGAAGATCCCGGGCGCCAGAACCGCGATCATGCTATAGGCGAAGGCGGCGCCAACGCCCAAGGCGATCAGCGTGAACATGTTGAGATTTCGGGTCCGTATCGAAGACCAGCCGCGTTCCAGGAAAGGCTTGCCGCCCCACAGGACGACCGGCGTCGCCAGCAGTAGTTCGGCGAAATCCAGCATCCGGGCCGGCGCCGCGGCGAACAGATCGGGCGCCATGTGCCGACCCATCGCGACCACCAACAAAGGCGCCGAGAGCGCGGCGCTGATCCAGAACCGGCGGAACATATCGATCAGTTCCGGGCTTGGCCCTGCATCGGCGGTGATCGCCACCGTCTCCAGCGCCATGCCGCACATCGGACATGCCGCCGGTACCGGACTCCAGACCCCGGCGCACATCGGGCAGATATAGCCGCCGTGCCGCTTTTCCACCTCGCTCGGTTCCCGGTGGGTATGCTCACCGTGGTGGTGGCAATGTTCCGCCCCGTGCCCCGTATCTTCGGACCCGATGGCGGCGTGGGAACTGTGGCTTTGTCCCGGTGCCGATAGCTTCGAGCTATGATCGTTCGAGGCGTTGCTCATGAACATTCTCCAGACCTGGAAACCAAAGATAGGGCTTCCAGTGGCCGGAAGGTCAAGGCCGGCAACCGCACGTACTCGATTTTGTCGCGGCACCGGACGCATGCGCCAAAATTTGTGCCATCCTTGAGATTAGCGACGAGCCAAGCGGGGGATGCGACGATGAACAGCTTACCACAGCAACCGATGGTCACGGCGCGCCGTCACATGGTCGTCGCTGGCCATTATCTGGCGGCCGAGGCCGGGTTAAAGATGCTTGAGGCTGGCGGCAATGCGATTGACGCCGGCGTTGCGGCGGGGATGGCGCTCTCGGTGGTGCATAGCGACCAGGTGCAGTTCTCCGGTGTTGCGCCGATGCTGATCTATCTGGCAGAACAGGACGAGGTGGTCAGCATCGCCGGGCTTGGATATTGGCCGAAGGCGGCAAGTCTGGGGATGTTCCGTGATCAGCATGGCGGTTCTATCCCGCTAGGTTTGTTGCGCACCGTCGTGCCGGCCGGCCCGGATGCCTGGATCACCGCTCTGTCCCGCTTTGGAACGATGCCCTTCGCCGAGGTGGCGGCGCCGGCGATCCGCTATGCCAGTGAGGGGTTCACCGTGCATCCGGTGATGGCCAAGTTCATCGACCGCTATCAGGAAAATTACCGCCGCTGGCCGAGCAACGCGGAGATCTGGTTGAAGGATGGTCAACCGCCGGCGGTGGGCGATCTCCTGGTGCAGAGCGATCTGGCGGCAAGTATGCAATACATGGCGGACGAAGAGACCGGCGCCGCCGGTCGTGGTCGAAAGGCGGCTCTCAAAGCAGCGCGTGATGCGTTTTATGTTGGTGACATCGCCCGCAAGATCGTCGCTTTTCACGGCGAGAATGGCGGGCTGATGACGGCGGCGGATCTGGCCGGGTACCACACGCCGGTGGAAAAACCGCTCAGCATCGATTTCGCCGGGGTCCAGGTCTATAGCTGCCGGCCCTGGTGCCAGGGCCCGACCCTGTTGCAGATGCTAAAGGTTTTGGAGACGATCGATCTGCCGACACTGGGTCACAACTCGGCCGATTACGTCCACACCCTGGCCGAAACGATCAAGCTGGTCTTCGCTGATCGCGAGCGGTTCTACGGCGATCCCGACGTGATCGACATGCCAATAGACCGGTTGTTGTCATCGGCGTTCGCCGCCGAGCGGCGCGACCGGATCGATCCCGCGCGGGCCTGGCCGGGGATGCCGCCGGCGGGCGAAATTCCCGGTTTCGGCGGCGTGCCCTTCACTCCCGCTGTCGATCGCTCGCCATCGGTCGCGGCGGCCGACACGTCCTATACCTGCACGATGGACCGTGCCGGCAACGTCTGCTCGATCACCCCAAGCGACGTGTCCTTCGAAAGTCCGGCGATACCCGGCCTTGGCTTTTGCCCCTCGGCCCGGGGCTCGCAATCCTTCGCGCTGGACGGCCATGCCTCGGCGGTGGCGCCGGGCAAACGGCCCCGGCTTACCCCGAACCCGGCGCTGGTGCTGGCAAAAGACCGTCTGGCGATGCCGTTCGGCGCGCCCGGCGGGGATGCACAACCGCAGGGCATGTTGCAGGTGCTGCTCAATCATCTAGTGTTCGACATGGACATCCAACCGGCCATCGAGGCGCCGCGCTTCAGTACCCACAGCCAACCGAATTCCTTCGAGCCGCATGCCAGCAAGCCCGGCAGACTGGCGATCGAGGCGGGGATCGACCCCGGGGTTGGAGAGGATCTTACGGCGCGTGGCCACGATATCGAATGGCTCAGCGAACGCTCCGACGCGGTGGCCGGGGTCTGTGCGATCAGCGCCAATCTTGAGACCGGTTTGATCTCAGGCGGTGCCGACCCGAGGCGCTCCGGCCGGGCGATGGGATTTTAGCAGGCTGTGGGATTTTAAAATGCCAAGATCAAAGAAAAACCAAGCGGGCGGTGTTGAATTGGCGCCCGGACCGCTTGCCGGGGTCCGGGTGCTCGACTTCACTATGTATGTCGCCGGGCCGTATTGCTCTCGCCTGCTGGCCGATATGGGAGCCGAGGTGATCAAGGTGGAGCCGCTAGGCGGCGAGATCATGCGCAACGCACCACCGTTTCAGGGCACCCAAAGCGCCTATTTTGGGCACCTGAACTGCGGCAAGAAAAGTATCGAGCTTGATCTTAAAAACCCCGCGGCGATCGAGGCGATTAACCGACTGTTGCCGAGCGTCGACGTGGTTCTGGAAAACTATCGTCCGGGCGTGATGGCCCGGCTCGGCCTTGACTACGGTAGTTTAACCGAGGCGAAACCCGATTTGATCTATTGTTCGATCTCCGGCTACGGCCAGATCGGTACCGATTCCAAAAACCCGGCCTTCGCCACTATCATCAATGCGTCCAGCGGCTTTGACATGATGATGATGGATTACGAGACATCGCTGGACCGCCCGCTCCGGCACCGCAGCAACGCACCGGATTTCATGGGCGGGGTGCATGCCTGCGCGGCGATTTGTGCCGCCCTTTTCGGGCGCGACCGTAATGGCCGGGGCCAACGTATCGATGTCGCGATGATCGACGCGATTCACAACATGATGGCCCATGAATATCAGGCAGCGCAGATTGAGAATCCGGAAAAGGCGCCGATTTTCGCTCCCATCCGAGCCTCGGACGGCTTCCTGATGGTGGCGCCGGTCAGTCAGGCAAATTTCGCGGCGCTGGCCCGCGCCATTGGTCGCGAAGAACTGATCGAGGACCCTCGGTTCGCCGAATCCCGACCCCGTATCGATAACTGGGACGAACTCTTGATTGTGATCGAGGGTGAGGTGTCCAGGCTGACCGCCGAGGAGGCGGAACGCCGGATCAACGACAGCGGCTGCCCCTGCACGCGCTATCTCACTCTGGTGGAATCAATCGATCGTCCGCATGTCGAGGAGCGCGGCGCGGCGATTAGGATTGTCGACGGCGCCGAGACCTATCGGGTCGCCAATACCCCGATGCTGTTCACCGCGACCGATGTCGGCGCCCGATCCTGGGTGCCGACGCCGGGCGAGCACAATGAAGAAATTCTCGGCGCGTGGGCTGAGCGGTAGCGCTGGTATCGCGTGGGTGATTTGCTGGTGTGATCGACGAGGGATTGCTCAACCCAGCCGAACATCCTTGATCCACGCCGGGTTTCGCGGGATGAAAGCCGGTCTCTGTCCCGTTGGGGGGCCAAGCGAATCGAATCGGAGTTCCCCGTGCTGCGTCTTTCCGTTCTTGATCAGTCGATCGCCGTGGCCGGTCGGTCGCAGGGCTCGGCGATCCGCGAGACCGTGGCCCTGGCGCAACATTGCGAGGCGCTGGGCTATCACCGGTTCTGGGTCTCCGAGCATCACAACCATCCGGCTATCGTGGGCACTGCGCCAGAGATCGTCATCGCCGCCATCGCCGCGACCACCGAGCGGATCCGCATCGGCAGCGCTGGGATCATGTTGCCGCACTACGCGCCGTTCAAGGTTGCCGAGCAGTTTCGGGTGCTCGATGCCCTGGCCCCCGGGCGGATCGATCTAGGGCTCGGCCGGGCCCCAGGCTCGGACGGTCTGACCGCCTATGCCCTGAACCCTAACGCTGCCGAGCGGCCGAACCAGTTCCCCAACGACGTGATGGACTTGGATGCCTGGCTGCATGGCGAGCCGCTGCAGGAAGGGCACACTTTCGCCCGCCTGAAAGCGCAGCCTCAAGGTGAGACGGCGCCGGAGATCTGGATCCTTGGCAGCTCCGCCTATGGCGCCCAGGTCGCGGCGCATTTCGGCCTGCCCTATGCCTTTGCCTGGTTTTTCACCGATGGCCAGGGCGGCGAGCAGGCGTTGGCACTTTATCGTGATACCTACAAGCCGAGCGAACGCTTTCCCGAGCCGCGATCGAGCATCTGCGTCTGGGCCCTGGCGGCGGAGACGCATGAGGAGGCGCAGTACCATTTCAGCTCCCGCGCCCGTTGGCAGCTGTACCGGGACCGCGGCCTGCATCTGACCTTCGAGACGCCCGCTGACGCCATGGCCGCAGCGTATAATGAGCGCGAGGAAGTACGGATCGCGGAATTGCGCCGCACCACCTTCGTTGGCACCGGGCCCGAAGTGGTCGAGCGAACCCGTGAATTGGCCGACCGGCTTGGGGTCGACGAGGTGGCCATCGTTACCTGGTCCCATAGCAATGAGGCGCGCCGCACCAGCTATACCGAGATAGCCAAGGCGTTCGAGCTGTAGCGGGTTGCCGTAGGAGGGCCCGCTCGCTTGAAACCATCCTCTGCCTGCTGTTTTTGGCGCGGTGATTGACGATTTAGGCGCAGCGGAGGAGACTACTTGCGAAATTCGCCTCAATGTCACCCTTAACTCACCTCAGATTTACCCCAAATTCACCAAAAGATGCGGGAGCGGTCGATGAACTTCGTATCAACAAAGTCTCAATCTCAAGGCCATACCGATGAACAGTGGCAGGCTCGGATCGATCTGGCCGCCGCTCATCGCTGTGCGGTCATGCATGATCTGCATGAGGGGATCTTCAACCATCTGACCCTGCGGGTGCCGGGCTCCGAGGATCGCTACTATCAGATCCCCTTCGGCCTGCATTGGTCCGAGGTCACCGCCAGCTGTTTCATGGAGGTTGGCTATGACGGCGAGGTGAAGCGCGGCGAAGGCATTGTCGAACGCTCAGCCTATTGTATTCATGCGCCAATCCATCGCAAGAAGGAAAACGCCGCCGCGGTGTTCCACACCCACATGCCCTATGCCACCGCCCTGACCCGTCTTGAAGATCAGCATATTCAGCCGATCGGCCAGACCGAGCTCGGCACGATGATGCGGACCGGCTACGACGAAACCTATGATGGCCCGGGGCTTGACCCGGCCGAGGGTGACCGTCTGGCCGAGGTCTGCGGTGACAACACGGTTCTGCTGATGGCCAGTCACGGCGCGTTGACCCTCGGCGCCAATGTGGCCGAGGCCTATGATCGGCTGTATTATTTGGAGCGGGTTGCCCAGGTGCAGCTCTACGCCATGTGGACCGGTCGTCCGTTGAAGATGTTACCGGAACCGGTGGTCGAGAAGACGTATGCGACTTATCGCGGCTCCTCGATGCGCTATGGCGGCAAGGCCAACTCGGAATGGCATTTTGACGCGCTGAAGCGAATTCTTGACAAGAAAGAGCCAGATTACGCCGACTAGAGTGCGATCGGTTTAGTCGGAATCGCGGAGTGATGAAGACTAAGGTGTGAATCGCCCTCTATCGAATTGATTCGGCTCTGAGGCGCGTTCTTAACGCTACCGCCTTTCTCTACGTCATCCCCGTTAATGGAGGGGCGGCGTTAGAGTTTGGGCGCCGGGCTCAGCCCGGCGTCTCCAGCGAGGCTAGCAACGCCATGTGATGCTCGACATCGCCAAACTGGCGCTCGATCATCGATAGCCGCTTGAAATAATGGCCGATGGCGTACTCCTCGGTGATCCCGATACCACCATGTAATTGCACCCCGCTCTGCCCGACCTCGCGGGCCGAGACTCCGATCTGCGCCTTGGCCGTGGCCATGGCCTGGCGGCGCGCCACCGGGTCCGCTTCGCCGACCATCATTGCGGCATGAATAGCGATGCTGCGGGCCTCTTCGACCGCCACATACATGTCGGCGGCCCGGTGCTGCAGAACCTGGAACTCGCCGATCGGCCGGCCAAACTGAGTGCGGGTTTTCAGATACTCAACCGACATATCCAGCGCCGCTTGCATCAGGCCGACGGATTCGGCGGCGACCGCGGCGATGCCATGCTGCTCGACGTGCTCGATCACCGGATAGGCCTCGTCCGCTTCGCCGAGCAGGGCATCCGAAGCCAGGGCGACCGATGCGAAAGTGATATCGGCGCCGCGCATCCCGTCGAAGGTCGGATAGGCCCGCACCGTGACCCCGGCGGTGTTTGCCGGAACCACGAACAGACTGATGCCGCCCTCGTCATCCTTGCCGCCGCTGGTGCGGGCGCTGACGATCAGAGTATCTGCCGGGCCGCCATGGATCACCGTGGTCTTCTCGCCATCCAGCACCCAACCATCGCCGCCGACGCGTCGTGCCGTGGTTTCAACCTGGCGCAAGCGATAGCGCGATAACCTTTCGCCATGGGCGAAGGCGAGGAGACGTTGCCCCTCGGCGACACCGCCAAGGATCTCGGCCCGGCGCTCCGCCGATGCCGCCAGGGCAATGGCGCTTCCACCGAGAATGACTGTCGCCAGATAGGGTTCGACCAGCAGGCCCCGCCCGAACGCCTCCTGGATGATCATCTGCTCGACCGGTCCGCCGCCGAAACCACCATCCTCGTTAGAAAACGGCAAGCCGAGGAGCCCGAGATCAGCCAAGGTCGACCAGATCTCTCGGCTCCACCCGGCGTCGCTTTCCAGGATCTTGCCGCGCGTCCGGAGCTCGTAGCGGTCAGCGATCAGACGGTCGACACTGTCCTTCAGCAGCTGTTGCTCGTTGGAAAGTTCGAAATCCATTTCGATTTATTCCGTCTTCTTTTGGTTGTTCACTGGCGATACCCCGGCCCTAGTAAGATAGGAGGCCTAACCCCCGTAGATAGCATCCCTGGACTTGACCCAGGACCCATGCCTGAGACTGTTCAGCGTGACCCGGGCTGGGTCAATGCGAGGGCTCGCTACCGGCACTCTGTTAGCTGTCACCGGCCGATGCCGTAGACTTCGGCCCTGGATTTCGCCTGGGATACGGAGGGGAGGGTCGCAGAAAATCATATGGTTGATCCCTCCTACAGTCCCAAAACCGCCTTGGCGATGATGTTCCGTTGGATCTCGTTGGAGCCACCATAGATGGTTGCGGCGCGGGAATTGAAATAGTGCGGGATGATGCCCAGGGTTTCTTCAAGCTCGGTTGGGAAGTCACCTTCATAGGCGGCGCGAACCGCGTCGGTCGGCGCGACCATCGGTCCGGCGACATCGGCCAACAGCTCCGCCGTCGATTGTTGGATCTCCGCACCGCGCATCTTCAGCACCGAGGTGGCCGGGTCCGGCGTCGAGTCGTTGCGCCGCCGCTGCCGGTCGAGCACCCGCATCACCGTGATTTCCAGGGATTTTAGCTGCATCTCGATGGTGGCGCATTTGCGGCGGAATTGTGGATCATCGGCCAAGGCGCCGTTGAACGCTGGTAGCTTTTCCGCCAGCCGCTTGGCGCGGTTCAACCGCTCTCGCGACAACCCGACCCGGGCGATGCCGGTGCGCTCGTTACCGAGCAGGAACTTGGCATAATCCCAGCCTTTGTTCTCCTCGCCGATCCGATTGCTAATCGGCACCCGGACATTGTCAAAGAACACTTCGTTGACATGATGGGCGTCGTCGATGGTCTTGATCCCACGCACCGTGACACCCGGCGAGGTCATGTCGATCAGCAGGAACGAGATCCCCATCTGCCGCTTCGGGGCGTTTGGATCGGTGCGCACCAGGGCGAAGATCCAATCGGCGCGATGCGCCATCGAGGTCCAGATCTTCTGGCCGTTGACGATATAGTCGTCGCCATCCGGCACCGCCGAGGTTCGTAACGAGGCAAGATCCGATCCGGCGCCGGGCTCGGAAAAACCCTGACAGAACCAGAGATCCAGATTGCGCAGCTTCGGTAGGAAGAAATCCTTCTGCGCCTCATTGCCGAAAGCACAGAGCACCGGGCCGACCATGTTCACATTGAACGACAACGGCTCGGGCGTCGGCGCCAGCAACAGCTCCTCGAGGAAGATATAGCGCTGCACCGCCGACCAGTTGGTGCCGCCATGCTCCTCCGGCCAATGCGGCACCGCCCAACCCTTTTTGTTCAGGATGCGTTGCCAAGTGACGATATCGTCCTTGCTCCAATGCGGCCACCGACCGCCATTGGCCGTGGCTGATGGCGGCAGGTTCTCGGCGATGAAGGCCCGTACCTCATCGCGAAACCCAAGTTCTTCAGCGGAAAAGGCGAGCTCCATGGGTGGCAATCCTTGTTGTTCTTAACCAGTCGTCATTGTTACGCGCGTCGAGCCTACGGCCAGGTGTTGTCCGTAATTTTATGGCCCCGCTTCTCTCTGAATCTCCGTCACCGTCGCCCTGGCGAACGGCTTGGCCGATGCCTGAGGATCATCGACCCGGGTTGAAACCGCCGAACTCGGATAGGTCTTTAAAATTGCTTCGCCACGCGCCACTGGCGACCTATTTAGGTTTTGGTCCTGGCGTTCGCTATGAAAACGAATTTTTGTGATTTCCAGACCTGAGGCCAATTGACCCGCCCACTCAGGCGACCGTGTTTCTCGGCACGTCCTTGAACGGTTTGTCGGCGTCGAAGCGGGTTTCCTTCGGCATCTTCAAGACCCGTTCGGAGATGATGTTCCGTTGGATCTCATCGGTGCCGCCGGCGATCGAGGAGGCGGGGAAAGAGATTAGGATCTCGGCGATGGTGCCGTTCATCACCCCGTCCGCGCCCGAGAGCATGGCGTCGGCGCCGGAGACCATCGTGTGCACCCGCGCCGACGCCCGCGCTACGTTGCTGGAGGCTAGCTTACCGAGCGAGCCTTCCGGGCCCTGCGGTTTGCCTTGCTCCTGGGCCGAGCGGGCCCGTCTTGCGGTCCATTCGGCGGATTTGTGCAGGACCATCAGCTTGGCGATCTCCTGGCGCATGGCCGGATCGTTGATCGCCCCGGTTTCCTTGGCCCGCTGCATGATCAGGTCGACCCGACCGGCGCGCTGCGGATACCATTTATAGGGCGCCAAGGTGGTCTCCACCTCGGCCCGTTCTTCGTCGTAGATAGATCCCTCGAGATCCGGCACCTGACCCCAAGAGCGCAGCGAATCAGCGCCCCGGCGCTCATGCATCAGTGTCGTCGTCGCCACCTTCCAGCCATCGCCAAGCTCGGCGACCTGAAAGTCCGGCATCACCTCGGCATCGGTCAGGAACACCTGATTGAACGAGGCGTGGCCGTTCATCTGCTTTAGCGGCACCGCTTCGACGCCCGGCTGATGCATGTCGATGATGAAATAGGACAGGCCCTGGTGCTTCGGCACGTTCATGTCTGTGCGGGCCAACAGCAAGCCCCAACGCGCCTTATGGGCGCTGGTGGTCCAGACCTTCTGGCCGTTCACCACCCATTTGTTGCCGACCATGACCGCCTTGGTGGTGGCGCCGGCGAGATCCGAACCGCTGCCGGGTTCGCTGAACAGCTGGCACCAGACATCCTCGCCGGTGAGGATTGGGCGCAGGTATTTTTCCTTATGCATGTCGGAGCCGTGATTGAGGATCGTCGCTGCGGCAAGCATGCGAATGCCAGATTTCGGGATCGGTAGGGCGCCGATGCGGCGGAATTCCTCCTCGACGACCGGCACCAGGCCGACCGACAGATCCTTGCCGTACCACTCGCTTGGCCAGTTCGGCATGCCCCAGCCGGAATCTGCCAGCTTGTTGCGCCATTTAACCAGGCCGAGATTAACATCCCAGTTTGCTTCCAGCCAAGTGCGCGCCTCGGCGCGGACGGAGTCTTCAGTATGATCGGTCATCGCTCCGTTCCCCTCAATCTTTCCAGCCTTGCATCATTAGCTCTCGGTGGTGATTCGGATCACCGAGAAACACCTCAGAGCTTTTGGCCCGCTTGAACCACAGATGCGTATCGTTATCCCAGGTGAAGCCGATGCCGCCGTGCATCTGAATGGCATGAATTGCGGTCTGCATATAAGCCTCCGACGCGGCGGCCTTGGCCAACGAGGCAACCGAGGCAATATCCGCGTCGCCCTCGTCGAACGCGGCGGCGGCATAGTAGGCAGAGGATTTAGCCAGCTCGACATCGGTCAGCATGTCGGCGGCCTTGTGCTTAGTCACCTGGAACGAGGCGATCGAGCGGCCGAACTGCATCCGCATCTGGACATAGGCCAGCGCATCCTCGCGCAGCCGATCGGCGCCGCCGACCATCTCATTGGCCAGACAGATCGCGGCCTGCACCAAGGTCTTGCCCATCGGCCCGGCCGCGCCGCCGTCATCACCAAGCAATTCCGCCTCGACATCAATAAAGTTGAGCCGCGCCAATTTGCGGGTCTCATCCACACTGGTCAGTAAACTGCGTTCCAACCCCGCCGCATCCGCCGCGACGGTGAACAGGCAAAGCCCTTGGTCCCCGGCGCTTCCTGGTTTGCGGGCCAGCACGACGATCAGATCGGCGGTGTGGCCATCAAGCACGAAGCTTTTGACGCCATCGAGTTTATAGCCCGCGCCGTTGGCGCTCGCCTGCATCGCTACGCCGGCGTTATCCCAGCGGCCGTTTTCCTCGGTGAAGGCGAGGGTGGCGACGGTCTCCCCCGAGGCGATGGCCGGCAGCAGCGCCTGCTTCTGCGCCTCGGTCCCGGCATTCAGGATCGCCGAGGCGGCCAAAACCGTGGAGGAAAAATACGGCGCGCACAGCAATGCCCGACCCATCTCCTCAAGCACGATACATTGCTCCGAGACGCCAAAACCGTGACCGCCATAGGCTTCGGGAATCGCTACTGCGGTCAGGCCGAGCTCGGCATTGATTTGCGACCAGCGTTCCCGCTCCCAACCAGTGTCGGTGGCCATCAGACGACGCACCTCGGTGGTCGATGAACGGTCCTCCAGGAAGCGCCTGAGGACCGAACGGAACTCATCCTGCTCCTCGGTGAAGCTAAATTTCATACGCTATATCTCCTGCTGTCCGGCAACGCCCACCTGTTGTTAGGCATTATACACGCGGTGGCTGGTCAGTATCGAACGCTTCGAAACCGCCTTTTATCCTGTTTAGATCCTCGATCAGATCGGGTGGAAAATCCTCGTTTAGACCGGTGGAGATCACATCGGACACACCGCCGAACCGCGCTTCGATGGCGCTTGCGATTTCGTCATGCCGGCCGATCACACAGAACAGATGCAGCAGATCATCGGGGATCTCTTCAGCCAGCTTGTCCCACTCACCGGCCTTGGTCATTGTGTTGAGTTTGCGGCCCAGATCACCATAGTCATGGGTTTCGAAAACCGGCCAATAGGCTGGGGTTGAGCCATAGAAGCCGACCCGATAGCGCATCATCTCGGCCGCCGTGTTGACCGCCTCGTCATCGGCGCCGGAGGCAACGAAACCACCACCGGAGACCTCAAAATTTTTCCGGCTTCGTCCGGATTTTTCCAGCCCGCGGTCGATCCGGGGCATGATGGTTTCCTCGATATATTTAGCCGTGCAGAAGCCGTGCAGACGGACCCCGTCGGCGACCTCGGCCGCGACCTGGATCATCACCGGCCCGACCGCCGCCAGGGTCACCGGCGGCAGCGGCAGGTCCGAGGCCTCCGGGGTGAACTCCGGCGTCATCAGGGTAAAGCGATAATGCTCGCCTTCGAAGGCCAGTTTCTTACCATGCTTCCAGCATTGCCAGATAGCCTTAAGGGATTGAATATATTCACGCATTCTTGGACCGGGTGGTGACCAGGGGGCGCTGAAGCGTTTCTCGTTATGAGCCCGGATCTGGGTGCCCAGACCGAGCGTGAAACGTCCACCGGACGCCTCCTTCAGATCCCATCCGAGATTGGCCACGGCCATCGGACTGCGCAAAAAAGACACCGCTATGCCGGTCGCCAGGGTGACGGTCTCCGTGCAGGTCGCGGCGACGGCGAGCGGGAGAAACGGGTCATGCTTCAGCTCAGTCATCAGCAGACCATTATATCCCGCCGCCTCCAAGCCTGGCGCTACCTTGGGGATGTCGCGCAGGGCGGTCTCGGTGATGTTTCGATAGATCTGAATCGGTCAGCCCCCGGTTCGTCAATTTTGGTCTTTCATTCCTGGATCAGAGTGCCGGCCACGCCGGCGTCATGCAATGCCGAGATCTCCGTATCCGAGAACCCAATCTCGGTCAAAACCTGATCGGTGCTCTGGCCTAATTTCTCGGCATGACGATAGAGCCCGCCTGGGGTTTTCGAGAAATTGACCGGAACCTTGATATGGCGAATCCGGCCCTCGGTCGGATGGTCGACCTCCGGAAACATCCCGACGGCTTGGAGATGCGGGCAGTCGAAAAGATCTTCCGGCGTGTTCATCGGGCCGACCGGCACATCAGCCTTGGTCAATTCCTCGATCCACTCGGCGGTGGTGCGGGTCTCGACCACCTCGGCGACGATCCCATAGAGCGTGTCGATATTCTTGGTGCGCTCGGTCTGGGTGCTGAAGCGCGGGTCATCGAAAAGCTCGGGCCGGCCAGCCAGATCGAAGAAACTCCGCCAATGCTGCTGGGTATAGGGAACCACACAGACATAGCCGTCGGCGGATTCGTAGGGTCGGCGGTGCGGCGTCGTCAGCCTGGAATAGCCGGCCGGGCCGGTTGGCGGCACGAAGGCCTGGCCCTGCATATGCTCGGAGATCATGAAAGCGGCGAAGGACTCGTACATCGGCACGTGCAGCTTTTGACCCTCGCCGGTACGCTCGCGATGAAACAACGCCATGGAAATGTAGTTGGACAGGAACAGCCCGGTGGTCTTGTCGGCCATGACGGTGGGCGCATAGCGAGGCGTTCCGGTCACCTGACCGAACAGCGAGGCGATGCCGGACGCCCCCTGGATCAGGTCGTCATAGGCTGGCTTGTCGACAAACGGACCATCCTCGCCAAACCCGGTTGCCACGGCGTGGATGATGTCGGGTTTCAGCGCGCGGATTGTCTCGTAGTCGATCCCCAGACGCGCCGCCGCTTTCGGGCGGATATTGTGGACGAAAACATCGGCGGATCGGATCAACCGCTCGAACGGTTCGCGCGCCTCGGGACGTTTCAGGTCCAGCACGATATGCCGCTTGTTGCGGCCCTTGATCAGCTGGCCACTCGACATCCCAGGTGAGCGCGCGGCGCCGGTCCATCGGTTCACGTCACCATCCGGCGCCTCGATCTTGATCACGTCAGCACCCATCTCGCCTAGGATTTGCGTGCAGAACGGGCCGAGCATCACGGTCGTGAGATCGATCACGCGGATACCCTGTAGCGGTCCTCTTGGTTGCTCTGCGGCGGGCAATGCGGACATCAACTTCAACTCCCATGGCGAGACGGTCAGTCCGAAGACCTAGACCAAGCCGCCCCTGGTTTATCGTCTGACACGGGTTTGCCAAGATCCCGTTGATGACTGATCAGGTTGCCGATGGTCAATTCGACCGAACCGGCCTAAATTCCCGTCTCCGTATCCCTATTCTGCCGTTGGAGATTCCATGCCGAGTGATCAGGACTTTATTAAATCGGTAGAGGCGTTGGCGCCTTATGTAGGCACCGAGCGCGTGGTCGAGGACGAAATCGGCCTATCGGTTACGCGGCGGATCGCCGCCATGCTTGACGAGGACCCGGATGCCTATGTCGTCGGCACGCCGCTGCCGCCGCATTGGTTTGGCATGTTCTTTCCAAACATCACCAGACAATCCGACATCGGGCCGGACGGTCACCCCAATCCCGGCGTGGTGCTGCCGCCGATCCCATTGCCCCGGCGCATGGGCGCCGGTCGACGGGTTGAGATCATGGGGCGCCTCAATGCCGGCGTGCCAGCCACCCGAACCACCGAGGTGGTGGCGATCACCCCAAAGATCGCCCGTACCGGACGGATCGCTATCCTGACCTTGCGCGACGTGATTGAAAGCCAGGGCCAGGTGATCGCCACCGATGAGCTTGACGCGGTCTATCGCGAGATGCCGCCGCCGGGCCAGAAAAGCAAAGTGACGTCATTGACCCCGGCGCCCGACAATGCCGCGTGGTCGGATGAAATCAAACTCACCGAGGCCCTGGTCTTCCGATATTCGGCGGTGACCTGGAACGCCCATCGCATCCACTATGACGCCGACTATTCCCGCGACCAGGAGGGCTATCCGGCGACCGTGCAGAACGGCGGCCTGACCATGACCTTGTTGTCGAGCGCCGCGTTGAAGCGGGCGCCGGGCGAGCTGAAACGTTTCAACGTGCGGCTGACCCGGCCGGTCCATGTCGGCGACACCGTCAGTTTTCAAGGCGCCGAGCCGGTCGACGGGGTGGTCAAATGTTGGCTCAAGGATAAAGACGGTGGGCAATGTGCCGTGATGGAGCTCGGGTTTACCTGATGGCCGGCGGACCGTTGGCCGGCGTCCGGGTCATCGATCAGACGACGATCGTGGTTGGGCCGATCTGTTCGCGCACCCTGGCGGATCATGGCGCCGACGTGATCAAGGTCGAGGCGCCGGGAGGTGACTTGCTGCGCACCATGGCGCATGGCAGCCGTAATCCCGGCATGTCGGGCAAATTTCTCAACTTCAACCGTAACAAACGCTCGATCTGCCTGGATCTGAAACAGCCGGACGGCTTGGCGGCGATGAAGCGCCTGATCGCTGAGGCCGATGTCTTCGTCTCCAACGTGCGGCCTCAGGGCCTGGAACGCGCCGGGCTCGATTATGAAAGCCTGTCGAAGACCAACCCCCGGCTGATCCATTGCTCGATCGTCGGCTTCGGCAAGGGTGGACGTTACTATAATCGCCCGGCCTATGACCCGATCATCCAAAGCGTTTCCGGCGTCGCCGCGACCTTGCATCGGGCCACCGGCGAGCCACGCTTCGTGCCGATGGTGATGACCGATCACACCTCCGGCCTGATCGCCGCGCAAGCCATTGGCTTCGCCCTATTCCGCCGCGAGAAAACCGGCATCGGCGAGGCCATTGAGGTGCCGATGTTCGAGAACATGGCTTCTTTTGTTACTTCCGAACATATGGGTGCGGCGACTTTCGAGCCGCCGGTCGGCCCGACCGGGGATGGTCGGTTGTTGAGCCCGCATTACCGGCCGCTGCCAACCAAGGATGGCTATATCACCGTCGGCCCGAACACCGACGCCCAGGCCTTTGCCTTTTTTGACGCGATCGGACAGCCGGAACTGAAGACCGATCCGCGTTTCGACAGCGCCGCCAGCCGGACTGCCAACGCCGAGGCCTATTTTCAGGTGCGCATGGCCGGACTGGCGCGCAAAACTACCGACGAATGGCTGGTCATTTGCGCCGAGATCGACGTTCCCGCCGCCCGCTACAACACGATCGAGGATCTGCTGGTTGACCCGCATTTGCAGGATGTCGGCTTCTACACATACGAAGACCACCCAAGCGAGGGTCAGATCCGGCGCACCCGAACCGCCAACAGCTTTAGTGGCGGCCATCGCGAAGACCCGCGTCATGCGCCGTTACTTGGCGAAAACACTGCTGATGTGCTGGCCGATGCGGGATACTCGGAGGCTTCGATCGCCGCGATGCTGGAGAGCGGGGCGGCGAAAGCTTAGAAGGGGTAGGATCTCTTGGACGGGCAGGTGTTGGACGAACAGTCAAAACATCGCATCGCTGGTGTAAGCCGCGGGCCAAGCCTGAGGCCTTTGCTGGTGACCGGTAGTGGGAACATGATGATCCTGTTGCTTTCATGCGGAATCGCCCGCGGCGTGGGCCCTGGTTTGCTCCAGAAATTCGGCGGAACATTAGTGTCGGTATGTTAACGGCCAAAGGGGAGTTGCACCCATGACCCAACATCGAAACACCATTCGCATCGGTTGCGGGGCCGGGCAATCGGACGACCGTGTCCCGCCAGCTGTCGAATTGGCCAAGCATGGCGCGCTCGACTACCTGGTTTTCGAGTGCCTGGCGGAGCGGACTATCGGTCGCGAAACCCTGAGCAAGTTGCATGATCCGGATAAGGGCTATACTCCATCCCTGCATGAGAGGCTGCGCGCGGTTCTGCCGATTTGCCACGCGAATAACATCCGTATCGTGAGTAACATGGGGGCGGCTAATCCGGTCGCCGGCGCCAGGGCGATGCGGCGCGAGGCCCAGGATCTGGGGCTTGGTGACATCCCCTGCGCCGTGGTGCTGGGCGACGACGTTGCCGAGGTGGTGCGGGCCCGCCCCAATCTGACGATCCTGGAGACCGGCGAGCCTTTGGAATCAATCCTGCCGAACCTAGTCTCGGCCAATGCCTATCTCGGCGCCGATGTGGTCGCCCAGGCGATTGGCACTGGCGCGCCGGTGGTGCTGACTGGCCGGGTCGCCGATCCCTCGCTGTTCCTGGCCCCGATGCTGCATGAGTTCGGTTGGTCCTATGATGACCTGACCAAGCTGTCGGTGGGCACTATCACCGGGCATCTGATGGAATGCTCTTCCTCGGTCACCGGCGGGTGCTTCGCCTGGCCGGGCCGCAAGGCGGTACCGGATCTGGCCCGACTTGGCTATCCGATTGCCGAGGTTTCCGCCGATGGTTCGATCCGGATCACTAAGACACCTGGCTCCGGCGGGCGCATCGACGTGATGACCTGTACCGAGCAATTACTTTATGAGATGCATGATCCGACCGCCTATATCACCCCGGATTGCGTGCTCGATATCACCGACGTCGAACTCACCAATGACGGCCCCGACCAGGTCGCGGTGCGCGGCCCCAGGGCCAAGCCACGCACCCCGACTTACAAGGTCGTCGTTGGCCATACCGACGGTTATATAGGCGAGGGCGAGGTTTCCTTCGGCGGCATTGATGCGGTGGCGCGGGCCAAGATGGCAGCCGAGACGGTGCGCGAGCGCTTGGAAATGCAAGGCCGGGTCTTTCAGGATTACCGGGTTGATCTGATCGGCATGTCGAGCTTGCATGGCGCCGTGGACCGCCGGCCTGAGCCTTACGAGGTGCGGCTACGAGTCGCTGCCCGGGCCAAGGATCGCAAGGCCGCCGAGGCGGTCGGTTTCGAGGTTCGGTCGATGCATATGCACGGTCCCGGCGGTGCCGGCGGTGGTAAGGGACCGATGGTCCGCGAAGTGCTGGCGGTGAAATCCCTGCTGCTGCCTCGTGAATTGGTCCGCACCGAAGTGGTGATGGAGGGTAGGTTGTGAATGATACGATCAGGGTCTATGACCTGGCCCATTGCCGGGCCGGCGACAAGGGCAACACATCAAACGTCTCGGTCATCGCCTATGAGGAAACCGACTGGTCGTTTCTGCGCGACACGCTGACCGAAGAACGGGTGATGGCGGCTTATGCACATATCGCCGAAGGGCCGGTCACGCGTTACGAAGTGCCGAAGCTCAAGGCGCTCAACTTCGTCATAGAAAAAGCGCTTGGTGGCGGGGTGACAATCTCATTGGCCCAGGACATTCACGGCAAGGGTCTCAGCAATGTCATGCTGGCGATTGAATTGCCGGCGGGTGGCCGGAACCAAGCGAGCCTAAACACCTAGGGAAGCGCGGGCGGCCCGAGACAAGTGGTCCTATTCTTGGCGGGTTCGCCAGGCGCCGATGATCGCTAATAGCGCCGCCAATGGAATAGCGATGGTCAACAAAAGCACCAGATCATAACCGCCGACCCGCCAGAACAGCGAGGCGACGGTCGGTGCGAAGGCGGAACCCGCGACGAAGCCAACCGCGAGCATGCCTGAGACCACGCCGAAATCCTTACGCCCGAGCAACTCGGCGACGACGGTCGGCCGAATGATGCTGAGCACGCCGGCGCCGGCGCCTTGCAAAATGATGAACGGAACGATCAGTAAGGCGAAGGAGGTTGTCAGGTAAATTGCCGTCCCCGCAAGCGACATCGAGATGAAACAGGCACAGCAGATCGCCAGAACTGAGACATGGCGCTCGGCGGCGATCATCGCTAGCCGCCCGGCCACCTGCATTGGCCCGATCATCGAGGCGGCGAAGACCGCCATGTCCTGGCTCAGGCCTCGGTTTGCCAGGATGGGCAGCAAATGGCTGAGGATCAGACCGTGATCCAGCGCCAGCAAGCTGAAGGCGATGGCGATCATCCAGAACGTCAGAGTGCGCGTTACCCCCATGGCCTGCCGGGCGTTGCTGCTCGCCCGGGGGGCGGCGGTCAGGGCGCTGCTGGCGGCGTGGCGGCACCCGTAAAAAATGAGCGGCACGCAGACCGTCACGACAACGAGTGCGAAGACGATAACCGTGACTCGCCAACCGAACAGGCCGGTGAGGATGTGGGCGCTGGGAAACGAGACCGTACCGGCGAAACCAGCCGCCAGGGTGACGAGAATGATTGCCCGCCGCGCCTGACTTCCCATGGAATGAGTGATGATCGCGAAGCACGGCTCGTAGAGTGAGCCAGCCATGCCGACGCCGATGCCAACCCAAACCGCGTAGAACTGCCACACCTCGGTGACTTGCGCGAGCAGGAACAGCATGCCGGCGGCCAGTACCGCGCCGCCGGCGAAGACTATTCGGCCGCGGCCATGATCGATTTGCCGCCCGGCCATTGGCGCAAGCACCGCCGAGACAATGAGCGAGAGCGTGAACGCGCCGGTCAGCTCGGTCTTTGAAAATCCGAGCTCGACCTCCCAAGTTGGCAGCAAAGCCGGGAAGGAATAGTAATAACAAGCCCAGACCAGGGTTTCGGCGATGGCGAAGGGCCAGACGATACGAGCAAACGGCGCTGTGGACCCAGGAAAGCCAGATCCACGAATGGTTGACCCGTTGGGCGTTTCCGGCGCCATCGTTGGTTACCGCCGTTCGATATTGGCGCCGCGCACCGGCACCCCGAACTCCCGATGGCAGATCTCGGCCAGTGCCTTCACGCCGTCGCGGATCTCCTCGGTTGTCGGGCTGCCAAAGCACAGCCGGAACCTGGAGCGCGCCGGCTCGGCGTCGGATGCCCATTCCGGACCGGGATTGATGGCGATACCCTCTGCCGCCGCTGCCTGGGCCAGTTTCATGGTGTCGACAGTATCGGGCAGGGTGATCCACAAGAAAATCCCGCCTTTCGGTGTGACGAATTCCGCTGCCGTGCCGAAATGTTCCGACACGGCCTCGGTCATCGTGTCGAGTTTGCCTTTCAAGGTTACGCACAGGGTATCGATGTGATTGTCGAACTTCGTAGCGCAATACTCGGCCAGCATCATCTGCTCCAGCGCCCCGGTACCGCCGTCATTCTTGCAGGCCAGCATTTGCGAGATCACCGCCCAATCAGCGGCGACGTAACCGACCCGCAAGGCTGGTGCGATGCTTTTCGAGAACGAGCCGACATGGATCACCCGGTTGCCGCCGTCCAAAGCGGCGATCGCCGGTGGCCGTTCGCCATCCCATAGCAGATCGGCATAGCACTCATCCTCGAGGATCGGCACGGCGTATTCCTCGGACAACCGGAGCAGTTCGTGCCGGCGCGTCTCGGGCATGATGCTGCCGCTGGGATTTTGCACCGTCGGAATAACGTAAATGTATTTCGGCGTCACGCCCTGGGCTTTCAGTTCAGCAAGCTTGACCGCCAACAGATCCATGCGCATGCCGCTATCATCTAGCTGGATACCGACCGGCGTGGCGCCATGCTTGCGCAACCGACCAAGGGCACTGCCATAGCTGAACTGTTCGACCAGGACCGTATCGCCCGGCTGACAAAGGATAAGGTTCACCAGCTCCAGACCGTGATTCGAGCCCGAGGTGATCAACACATTGTCGGGCGAAACCGTCATGCTGCTGCGCTTGGCGAGCTTGTTGGCGACAAACTCACGCAAGGGCTTGTAGCCAAGCGGGCCGCTTTGCATTCCGTAGGTCGCCAGGGTCGTACCCTCGCGCCGCAACACCGAGGCGGTCGCTGCGATCATATCCTCGACCGGCACGCTGCCGGCGTCATTGTTGCCACCGACGAAGTTAAAGGGTGGGAAGCCGCCCCAACGCTTGGCCGGGGCCGGCAGGTTCGAGCGAAGCAGGGAACTGTAATCCAGATCAATGGCCACGGGGCATTCCTTCATGACAAATAGCGGACGAAAAGACTGGCGAAACTATATCCCAGGGATGATTGACTCGCGCCCCTCTTCCCGTCGCCATGGTTAAATCAGCAAACTGGCGCTAACAGTGCGGTCCGAAGCCGCTTCTCGTTTGACACTTCAAGGATCGTTCATGCCCTCCGGCCAAAACCCGCTTCACGGCATCCGTGTCCTGGATATGACGCAGATTTACAACGGCCCCTACGCCACCTTCCTGATGGCGATGGCAGGCGCGGATGTGATCAAGGTGGAGCCGCCGGGCGGTGAACATCTTCGCCGACGCAACGCCCGAGGCGGCGCGCTTTATCCGTTCAAGATGCTAAACCCGAACAAGCGCAGCATCGTACTTGACCTGAAAAATCCCGACGACCGGGTGATCTTCCTCGAGCTTGCCGAGACCGTCGATATCGTGATTGAGAATTACGCACCCGGCGTCGTCGACCGGCTTGGCGTCGGACATGCGGCGGTTAAGCAGGTCAATCCAAACGTGATCTATGCGTCAGGCAGCGGCTATGGCCAGGACGGCCCCTATGCCGGCTATCAGGCGATGGATATAGCGGTGCAGGCGATGGGCGGGGTGATGAGCCAGACCGGCTTTCCGGAGAACCCGCCGGTCAAGGCCGGGGTTGCGCTCTGTGACTTCTTAGCTGGTATCCACCTTTATGGCGGGGTCATGACGGCATTGGTCAAGCGCGAGCGGACCGGCGAGGGCTCCTTTGTCGACGTCTCGATGCAGGAGTCGGTGTTCCCCGCCTTCGCCTCCAATCTCGGCTTGATGTTCGACAGCGACGGGGTGCCGAAGCGGGTCGGCAATTTCCATGGTGGCCTATCGATCGCGCCCTATGGGGTCTACCCGGCCAAAGATGGCTACACGTCGATTATCTGCAATAACGACACCCACTGGCGGCGGCTGCTCGACGCCATGGGCAAGGGTGATCTGAAGGACGATCCCCGCTTCGAAACCATGGCGGCTCGGGTACAGAACCTGGAGGTAATCACCGAGCTTATCTCGGCATGGTCGAAGACCCTTGAGCGCGCCGAGATCATGGAGCGGCTGAACAAGGCCCGGGTGCCTTGTGGGTCGGTCAAGGATCTTGATGAAGTGGTCGAGGACGAGAACCTGCACGCCCGCGGTATGATCCGCTGGATCACCGACGCCGAGGGCTGCCGCTCGCTCGCCGCCGCGAGCCCGTTGCATATCGACGGGGTGAACCAAGTGGACTATCAACTACCACCGGGGATCGACGCTGACCGTGAGGAGATCCTGGCGGAGCTCCGGGCGCGTCCTTCGAGAAGCTCAGGATGAGGGGGCGTTTTTAGAACTTTGGAATGACAAAAATCGCCCCAGCGAACCAGCCCTAAATCAGTTTTGAATTAATGATGGAGGAGTAGGCCATGACATCAGACCTCAACGACAAGGTCGCCATCATTACCGGCGCCAGGCGTGGACTGGGTCGGGAATACGCCGTGAAATTGGCGGCGGCCGGGGCCAGGGTGGTGGCCGGCGACGTGCTCGATTGCGCCGAGACCGTGGTGACGATCCAGGCGGCGGGCGGTCGTGCGGTCGCCGTTACCCTCGACGTCCGGGATCAGGCGAGCTGCAACGCCATGGCGGAGCGGGCGATGGTTGAATTCGGGCAGATCGACGTGCTGGTCAATAACGCGGCGCTATACGGGTCGCTCAAAGGGGGGCGCTTCGACACCCTGCCCGAGGACGACTGGGACGATTGCATGGACGTCAATGTCAACGGCATCTGGCGGTGCTGTAAGGCCGTGGTCGGCCAAATGAAGGTCCAAAAATCGGGCTCGATCATCAATATGTCCTCACTTGCCGCGTTGGCTGGGCTACCTTACGCGCTGCATTACTCGACGTCGAAAGCGGCGGTAATCGGCATGACCCGATCGCTGGCCCGTGAGCTTGGCCGTGACTGGATCCGGGTGAATGCGATCGGCCCATCGGCGGTGATGACCGAGGGTACGGCCGAGTTTTTCGGCGACAAGCTCGACAAGGCGGCCGAAGTGATCGCCGCCGGCCAGTCCCTGAAGCGCAATCTTGAGCCCGAGGATCTTGCCGGCACGGTGCCTCTATTTAGCCAGTGACGATTCGAAGTTCGTCACCGGCCAGACCATCATGGTCGATGGCGGCACGGTGTTTCTCTAAACGCCCGGTTGGTGGTTCAACAATCCGGAGGCCCTCATGCTCCATGCCACGCAAGTCACGCTCTCGAAGCGGGTCCTGGCGCATCTCGACGCCAAGACGACGGATACGACGGCGACGCTGGCCCATAATGACATTACCGCCTTCACTAGCCCGGACCGGGCGGCGCGGGAATGGGAGCAATTGTTTCTTGGCCGGCCGCAATATCTCGGCCTCTCCTGCCAGATCCGCGGGGTCGGAGACTATCTTACCAATGACGACCTTGGCGTGCCGATCCTGATGACCCGTGACGAGGCTGGAAAAGCCCGGGCCTTCCTCAATGTCTGCCGGCATCGCGGCGCCCGCCTGGTCGACGGTTGCGGCAAAACCGGCCGAAGCTTTTCCTGCCCGTATCACGGTTGGACCTATGATACGTCGGGCCAATTGATCGGCATTCCCGACCGGCGTAATTTTGACGGCGTCCAGGAGGCGACATACGGGTTACGCGAGCTTCCGCTGGAGGAGCGCCATGGCATGCTTTGGGTAGCGCCTCGGCCGGAGATCGCCGCTAGCCCGAACCCGGAACTCGAAGGGCTGGATGAGGAGCTCGCCAGCTATGGTTTTGGTGAGTACCACCACTACAAGACCCATGCCCGGCGCTGGAAGATGAACTGGAAGATCGCCATCGACACCTTCCTGGAGCCCTACCATTTCCCGGTGCTGCACAAGAATACGGTCGGGCCGGTGTTCTTTCCCAATCTCTGCGTCGTCGACGGGTTCGGGCAGAACCTGCGCGAAGTTCTGCCCCGACGCAGCATCGTCGAGATGCACCACCAGGCCGAGGCCGACTGGGATTTGGTCGAGCACTCGGCGATTGTTTACGTCTTGTTTCCAAACATCGTCGTCGTCGTCCAGATTGACCATCACGAGATCTGGCGGATCTATCCCGTCGGGGGTAAGGCGGACGAATGCATGGTCTATCTGGAATTCTATATTCCCGAGCCGGCGACCACCGACAAAGCGGTTGAGCATTGGCGCAAGAATATTAACCTGACCTTGCGTACCGTCGAGACCGAGGATTTTCCGGCTGGCGAGGGCATTCAGGTTGGGCTGCTGTCGGGAGCCCAGGACAGTATCGTTTACGGGCGCAATGAGCCTGCGTTGCAGCATTTTGAAAAGGTCGTCGGCGAGGCGGTTGGCGCACGGCCCCTTGTCGGCGAATAATACACGCGGCGAGACGCCGCTGAAGAGGGAGTAAGAGATGACGGTTACCCATGATTTTTCTGGCCATGCGGCGGTGATCACCGGCGGCGCCCGGGGCATTGGCCTGGCTGCCGCCCAGCGCCTGCACGCCAGCGGTGCCAAGGTCTCGCTTTGGGATATGGACGCCGCGCGGCTGGCCGAGGTGGCGGCGGATTTCAGCGGGGGTGTCGATATCCAGGTGGTCGACATTACCAATTGGAGCTCGGTCGAGGTGGCGGCCACCTCCAGCCACGCCGCGATGGGCGATTTGGATATTCTGGTCAACAGCGCTGGCGTCGCCGGCCCGAACTTCAAGACCTGGGAGTTTCCGGTCGACGAATGGACCAAGGTTATCGATATCGACCTCAACGGCACCTTCTTGTGCTGTAAGGCGGTGGTACCCTATATGCGCGCGAAAAATTACGGTCGGGTGGTCAATATCGCCTCGATCGCCGGTAAGGAGGGCAACCCGACCGCCTCGCCGTATAGCGCCGCCAAGGCCGGCGTCATCGGCTTGACCAAGTCGCTGGGTAAGGAACTGGCGGACACACCGATCACTGTGAACTGCATCACCCCGGCGGCGGTGCGCACCGAAATCTTCGACCAGATCAACCAGCAGCATATCGACTTCATGCTTTCGAAGATCCCGATGGCCCGCTTCGGCCTGGTCGAGGAAATCGCGAGCCTGATCGCCTGGCTGGTGTCCGAGGAATGCTCATTCAGCACGGGGGCGGTGTTCGATATCTCAGGTGGCCGGGCGACGTATTGACGCACGGTGGTCGCTGACCAACCACCGGAATTCCGATATCATCGCCTGACATTTCATCGGATAGGAGACCTGCAGATGAGTGAGGAAGCGGCGGTTCTCTTTGCCAATGACACGTTCTACAACGCCTTCACCACGCGCGATCTGAGGGCTCTGGAGGAGCTTTGGTCGCGGGAGGTGTCGGTGGTTTGCGTGCATCCGGGGTGGGCGCCGCTGCTCGGGCGTGATGCGGTCATGGAGAGTTGGGCGGCGATACTATCCGGGCCGTCCTCGCCGGACATCGCCTGCCGTCAGGCCAAAGCGCATTTCCTGTCCGATGATATCTGCTTTGTCACCTGCTACGAGCTGATCGGCGACGGCGCGCTGGTGGCCACCAATATCTTCGTCAAGGAAGCCACGGGATGGCGGTTGGTGCATCACCAGGCATCGCCGGCGGCCGGACCGCCTAGCGATCCGGGGACCAGGACATCTCGCAGACTGCAATAGATCTTCTTGAACAAAACGGCTGGTTCAGGCGCTACGCTCACGCAATGTTCAATAGGAGGACTTTGGCGACTGGCTCGATGATGGCGGGTGTTGGATCAACCCTTCGGGTGTCGCTTTGAAACCGGTTCTCGCCATTTTCACCCTGCTCGTCCTACACGTCCGCTTACCGCGTCGGCAGTCGCCGCCAACCCGGAGCCTTATTCTGGCCTAGTGATGGTGAAGATTGAGAGACCTTTCAAGGCTTTCGTCAAAGTGATTCCCTCGGCGCTGAAGAAGCACAAGTTCAATATCGTCGGTGTCGCCTACGCCAATTGCGCGGCGAAGTCGCTTGGCAAGACCATTCCCGGCAATCGGGAGAACCTGTTCTTCGCATCGTGACACGCGGTGCGAATGTTGGCGGTGAGTACGGCGGCTGGAATGGAGGTGCCGATCCGCATTTATGTCACCGATACGGCCAAGGGTATGGCCAAGGTCACCTACCGTTTGTCCAGCTATGCTTTCAGCGCTTACGACGTCGAGGATCTGACCTCCATGGGTAAGGAACTCGACGGCATGAGAACCACCATCCTGGACACGGCGGTGGCGGGGACGAAATAGCGGGCTGGCGATGCGGTCTCTAGCGCTTCGGCCCGACCTCCCTCAGGAACGCCAGAAGCAGCCGGCTGGCCTCTTCGGGTTGTTCCTGCTGCACCCAATGGCCGGCGCCGGTGACCAGATGGAAACCAAGCATATTGGTGCAGACGGTGCCACGCATCGTCTCGGCTACCCCCGGGCGCTGATAGACTCCCCAGTCGCTGGTGCCGGAGATAAAACAGCTTGGAACATCAATTGTCCGGCCGGCAAAGATCTGTTGCTCGGCAGTGTCGAAGCCGGTGGTGCCGCGCCGATACCAGTTGAGGCCGCCCTGAAAGCCGTTGCGGGTGTATTCGGCGACATAGACCGCGAGTTCATCATCCGGCAGCCAGGTATTGGCAACGATTTCAGCTGGGCTAGGCATTTCCCTGGCCACGGCCTGGGGCATCGTATCGGCCAGGTCCATAATGTAATAGGTCGGCATCAGCGCCAATTGATCGGCGCGCCAGGCTTCGAGTTTATGCGGTTTGTTGGGGTTCCAGTCGGCGCTCTTGTGGTGGTAATACGCGCGTAGAAAGTCGTGCAGGCCTTGCGGACATTCGGTCATGTCGGTGTTGGCCGGCCGTGTCGAGTAATACCAGTGATAATGCTTGCGTGGTCGCTCAAGCGCGGCCATTGCCTGGTGGATGTCTGGTCCGATAGGGGCGGTGGTGGCTTCCGTTGTGGCGGCTGGAAGATCTGGCGGGCCATCGAAGGGCGCGCTCATCAGCACGCATGATTTGAACACATCCGGGCGGACCAGGGCGGACCAGGCGGCGACCGAAGAGCCATAGTCATGGCCGACAATCGCCGCTGCCGTCTCGTGGCCGCAAGCCCGCAGGATCCCGAGCGCGTCGCGAACCGTGTTCAGCAGCCGGAACGAGCCGAGGTCATCGTCGTAGCTCACCGGTCCCCATCCCAGGGTGCGGCCATAGCCCCTGAGATCCGGGGCGATCACGTGGTAGCCTGAATTGGCCAGGATGGGCATGACCTTGCGCCAACTGAACGCCAGCTCGGGAAAGCCATGCAGCAGCAGGATCGCCGGACGCCCCACTGTCTCGAAGCCGGCCTCCAGAACATGCATCTCCAGGCCATTGGAATTGTCGACAAAGCGTGAGCGTACACCGGCCGGTAGCACGGCGGGATCGTAGGGAACCTTCAAGGTCATCTGTTTTTCCTTCTGGCGGTTACCTGCTGGTCTCGCGCCGCTTCCGCGAGGGCGCCGAACAATAGCGGCTAGAGCGATTGCGGATCCTTCAGCTTGCCATGCGGGTCTTGTGGATCGCCGCCTTCATGGCATCGGCGATCCGTTTGACGAAGTCGTCGGGAACATGCGGGGCGACCGGTAGCGAGATTGTCTGGGCCGCTAGCCATTCGGCGACCGGAAACTGGCCGGCGCGGTAGCCGTATTTTTCCCGGTAATAAGTCATCAGTGGCACCGCGCCGGGATAATGCACCGAGGTGCCGATGTTGCGGGCCTTCAGTTCGGCGGCAATGGTGTCGCGGTCCAGGCTGCCATCGCGCGGCAGCACCGCGTTCAGGCAGTAAAAACTCGATTGTGCCTTACCCTGGGTCGGCTCGAACACGGTGATCTCGTCGAGTTCGGCCAGCGCATTCTTCAGGGCGTGGTAATTGCGACGGCGAATTTTCAGGCGCTCGTCTAGCTTGCCGATTTGGGCTAGGCCGACCGCCCCCTCGACCTCGTTCATCCGGTAGTTATAGCCGAGCATGGTGACGTCATAGATGCCCGGCTTCACCCGCGCCTCGTGGCTGCGGTCATAACCGAAGGCCTTGCGCTGGCGGATAGAACTGGCGAGGCCGGCGTCGTCGGTGGTGACCATGCCGCCCTCGATCGAGGTCATATGCTTGATCGGATAGAACGAAAAGCAACCGGCCCTGGCCAGAGTGCCGGCCTTTTTGCCGCCATAGGTGGCGTCGACGGCAAGCGCTGCGTCCTCGATCACGAAGGCACCGACCTTGGCCGCGGCGGCGTTGATCGAGTCCATCTCGCAGGGCAGGCCGAGGAAATGCACTACCATCACCGCGCGGGTGCGTTCATTGAGCGTCGCGGCGACGCCCTCGGGATTGATATTGCCGCTGGTCGGGTCGACATCCACGAAGGCCGGTTTGGCGCCGCAATATTCCACCGCGTGCGCGGTGGCGACATGGGTGATCGCCGGTACGATGACCTCGTCGCCCGGTCCAACAGTATTGGCGAATAGGCAGAGATGCAGCCCGGCGGTCCCAGAGGAAACACTGATCGCGTGCTCGGCCCCTGCGCGGGCGGCGAAGGCGTTTTCGAATTCCATGCATACTGGACCGTGCGCTAGGATCGGACCGGAGAGCACCTTGACCACTGCATCGATCTCGGTTTGGTCCAGCAATGGTTGGCCAAAGGGAATCATCTCGTCGCTCATGGTGTCCTCGATCTTGCGTGGATCAGATAGCTCATTTAGATCAGATAGCTCACCGCCACCGTGCGCCGGGCCTCCAGCGAATCGTAACAGGCGAAACAGACGTCCATCACCCGAAAAATATCCTGGATCGAAACATTCGGCTCGCGCCCCTCACGGATGGCGTCGATGAAGTCCGGCAACAGGTCGAATTTCTCGATGCCCGGATACGGGGTCTCGACTGCTTGCTCGTTCTCCGGCTGATCACCGTCGAACAGTTTGGCGTGCGGCTTGTCGTTAACGAAAGTTTTTTTGGAGCCATAGACAGAAAGCGCGTGCAGTTGCGTGCGCTGTGGGCCCAGGTTCGACATGGTCCGTCCGATCGCACCGCCATCGAAGCGCAGTAAATTCATGATAACGTCGTCGTATTGATAGTCGGAGCCGCGGGTAAGAATTTTGTTGCCCATCCCGGTGACCTCGACGATCTCCTGGCCGATCAGCCAGCGCATCAGATCAATCAGATGGATGCCGCCGCCATAGGTGACGCAGTAGAAGTCCATCTTCCCGCGCCAACCGTCGGTCAATTTCCAGAGGATCTGGTGGATATAATCGCCTTCGATGGCGACAATTTCGCCGAAGTCGCCGGCCTCGATCCATTGTTTCAGCTCCTTGAATCGCGGCGAGCGGCGCAGGATCAGGTTGGAAGTCATCAGCCGGCCACTGTCCTGCTGGGCCCGCAGCAGACGTTCGGCGTCGGCGCGGTTGAGCGCGACCGGTTTCTCCAGCATCACGTGCTTGCCATGGCGGAAGGCGCTTATCGCCTGTTCGACATGATGGTCGTCATGACTGGCGATGCTGACCACGTCAATATCCGGGTTCTCGGTGACCCGGCGATAGTCGGTGTGCCGGCCAGACACTTGATTGCGCTCGCCGACCTCGGCCAGCTTTTCGGCATCAATGTCGCAGATATCGGTGACCTCGACCCCGTCAATGGCGTTGTAACCAAGCAGATGCTGCTCGCCGACTCCGAGGCCGACCACGCCGGCGCGCAGCCGCGGGCTCATGGAAATTGCTCGTTGGCCACCTGGGAGCGCCGCTCCGAGGTTTGATCTGCCGGGTTTTGATTCGCTGGGGTCCAATGAAAGGTGACCATTTCACTGCTCCGGGTGAAGCCATTGGCGCTATAGATTGATTTCGACGCCTCATTGGTGGTTTGGGTTCCGACCCGCAGCACCGGGACTATGCCGGCATAATGGTGAATGGCGGCCTTGACCAAAGTCTTCCCGAGGCCAAGGCCCTGTGCCTCGGGCGCGACCGCAATCAGGTCGATAAGCGCCCAATCCGCGTCCCGCAGGCAGAGATTGAATGCAACGACTTCGCCCCGGAACTCTGCCAGAAATCCCGCATCACCGCGTCCCATTAGGTTGTTGCGAGCCCAGGCGCGCTTGCTTTCGTCAGCTGCCGCGTTGTCAATTTCCGGATCGACGTGATAACGATCGAAACTGAAGCAGCGACCGGCGATATCGGCGCAGGCCTCGGCGTCATTGCTGTTAGCCAGACGCACCCCATCCGGCAAGGGCCCGCCTTCGGACGCCGATAGGGGGCGCTCGAAACTCACCAGCCTCTCGATTTCCCGGAATCGGGTCATCGCCATCACCTCCACCCAATCCGGCCGCACCCGGGCCGTCACCAAGACGGCATCTGCCGGTACAGACGATTCCAGTAGCGGAATTTGTCCGACCTCGGTCACTTCGGCCCGATAGACGGGGCCACCCAGAATGCCGCTGTCGAACGGCTGCGGTGTCATCGTCAGCATCGTCATATGCCCTCTGCAACGGCGGGCCGGGCAAACACGCGCAGGGTATATTTTCCACTGGGCTCTCGAACCCGCTCAACCGACAGAGTATCGAATCCGGCGGCGCGGATCAGCAAGGCGATTGATGCGGCGGAATAAGCGTCGAAATGCTCGACGAAGAACTCCTCGCGATCCGGCCCGGCATCGGCCAGAGCCGCCTCGCCATCCGGGAGCTCCACATAGACCGCGCCCCGTGGCGTCAGGAACGCCTTGGTCCGCGCCAGCATCGCTACCGGCTCACGGACATGTTCCAAAACCTTGTTGAAGCTCACCAGATCAAAGCGCCCGGGGGTGTCGACGATCATAAAATCGCCGGTCAGCACCTCGACCCCGGCCAACGACTTAATCATGGCAGTCGCCATCGGGTCTGGATCAAGCGCCGTGCAAATCCAACCGTTCTCGCGCATGGCTGCCGGGAACACCCCCAGACCGCTGCCGACGTCGAGGCATGAGCGGGCGCCGCTCCAGCCCATGGTATCGGAAAACAGGTTCATCCGGGTGACCCGCTGTCGGTTATCCGAACGTTCCGGCGGCAAGGCCATGATCTTGGCGAAAGTCGCGCGCATCCGCTCGCCATAGGTCGCCTCGGCATAAGGTCCCTGGTACAGCGTTGCCTCGAGGTCGAAACCATACAGATTGATTACATGGCCACAGCGACCGCATTGCCACAGCGACCGTCGATAGGGCGAGATGCCAAAATTGGTTTCGCCTTTCGGCGGCGCGTCATAGCCGGCGACGAAGTGGTGCTCCCCGCCACAAAACCGGCAAGCTTCCGCCTGCTCGCTGCCAATTTTCTGGGTCACCCCGCTGCCCAGTCCCAATCATCGATCAAAAACCCCGGGATCTTCCAGGTCTCGCCTTCAGCCTGCCAGAAGGTCTCGTCGCGAAAGCTCTCCGCGACTTCCCAGAACCAGCGCGTCGGTTTGCCGACGAAGTCGCAAAACCGGGCGATATCCTCCGTCGGCGCCCGGAAGCCAGATTGCCGCAAGGTTTCGATCGCCTCGTCACGGCTGGTCAGGCCATAGCGGATTTGCACTGAGAGATTATCGAAGCTGCGCAAGATGCCAAATTTGTACCATTTCAGGAAATGATGCAGAGCGATGAAATGGCAGTCGATATCGGCGAAATGCCAGACCCCGGTCTTCAGGTGCCAGGCGCCGCTCTCAAACCCATGCTTGGTCGAGGTCTTGGCGTTGTCGAAGGAATTCCATTTAACGAAAGAGCCGAGGAAGACCGATTTGGGCGCAAAAGCCTCGAAGGCTTCCGGCGGCGGTAACCGGTAGGCGGCAAGATCGGTGTCGGATAGACCCTCAGCGCCAATCCAATCCTCGCGGCTGGTCTGATTGGTGACTCCATGCTTGGCGATCCAGTCGAGGTTGAGTTCGGTCGCCAACCGGTCCGCCTCGGCACCGCCGAACTCAAGCTGTGGATTTTCACCCCAGACGACCAGGGGAATGCGCATTTGCACCGCCAGGCGGGTTGGGATGGCGAACAGTGCCATGTGCATCGGGATTGCGGTCGCGCCCTTGCGTTCATAAGCCGCCGTCATGAAACGACGCTCAACATCCGGGTTGATGGTGAAATCGATGTGATCGATGCCGAGTTGACTGACCATGCGCTCGACGTTGCGCTGGCCGATCTCGGTCCGCCCCGGTGTGTGCCAGGTGACGCCGAGGACTTTCAGCCCGTGTTCCTGGCTAGTGATAACCTGGTACCAGCTATCCTTGCCGCCGCTGACCGGCACGACGCAGTCATAACCCGAGGAGCGGTTCTTGGCTTCGGCGACCACGTCTTTGAAAGCGTTGGCCCGGGCGGCCCAGTCGATGTGGTTTTCCTTGTCGTCATGGCCGCGGCAACCGGAACACACGCCCTGTTCGTCCAAAAAGATTCCGGGCCGGGAATCGGGCAGAATGCAGCGGGCACAATATTTCACGGCACCCAATCCCGGTGATGTTCAAGAAACAGCTTCGAGGAAATGAAGCTGAAGAGATTTTTCGAGAAACTGTTATCCGCCATGCTGCCGTCAATGAAACTTTCGATGGCCTCGCGCTTGACTATATCGAAGATCGGGCTATCCGCCATCAAGCGCTCGCGGGTATCCGGATCGGAGCGGTCGACCAGACTATCGATCGGGGCGTTGAAACCGCGTTTGTAAAGCCCCCGTTCTATGTACCACTTTCTGATAGAGTCTTGGGCATCGGTGGACGCATGTTCAGAGCCTGATGCGGGCGGATGTGATTGTACTGTTTCAGCCAAGTTTCGATGACGATTTGAGCCTGTCTGATTGATGTGAACCACTCTGCATTGAGAACCTCCCTG